>OLNM01000570.1_pt1 | contig 34026 bp, 24 predicted proteins | sample 1672391 | NCBI WGS metagenome assembly OLNM01 (sample SAMEA3136680, study PRJEB25190) | human gut metagenome | reverse complement strand
TCTTGTGCATCTATTGTTGCCAAGTGTTGCAACCCAATTAAAGTATTATATTCAGTAGTTCCAGTATTGTATCCAATAGTCTTACCAATATTTTGGTTTACTTTAGATTTAGATAAACTGAAAATGTTATTTGCAGTAGCTATTTCATCATTTAAATCTTGTTCAGTAATACCTTCTGGCAAATTATACTTATAATTTTCAAGTACATCAAGTACATTTTGTTGATAATTCAACTTTTTATTTGCCATTTCAGAGTATGACATAGCTTTGATCATTGCATCTTTTTTACCAATGTGATCTGCAACTACGTCTCTTACAAAAGAATTGGCAGTCATGTCTTTGTAAGTCTTTAACCCAGAATGATAAGCAATTGTAGGTCCACCCATGTATAAACCTAATGCAAAACCACCTTTTACATCATTCCAAAATTGTGGATCATTTGCTAATTCAGATTCAGTATCTATTCCAGACAATATTTTTGCAGTACGATAATTTGCATCAGCTAAACCCATCAAAGATTGAAAAACGCTGCTAGACTTTTTATCATACTTACCAGAAATATAATCATAATCAAATATGTCTTGGTTAGCTTCTTCAAATGCTTCTCCAGTAGCAGAGAAACCTAATCTACCAAGTGCTTTAGCAGCTTGTAAACTAGCATTTTTTACTGGAGAGTTATATGCAAGTCTGGCATTAAACCCAGTATAAGCATCTACAAGCTTATTGTATTTGCTTGCTGCAGCTTCAGTTAATTTTGTACCTGTTTTTAATAATGGGTTTAAAGCAGTTTTAATTGGAGCTGTTATTATTTTACCCATAGCTTTACCAAGAGGTGCAAATACTAAAGCAGATTGAGCAACATCCATAGCAGATAATGCCATGTTGTTATCATAAACTCTTTCTAATCCATCTTTTAAGGATCTTTTGGCATTTGCTAATGCCTTATCATTAATATTAATTTCTCCAGATATTACTCTATCAATTATCTCATCATCAGATATTTTAGAAACATCTATATTAGGATTTTGTTGTTTTAATTGATTTCTACCAATTTCAGCATATTGCTTGATATCAATCCCTTGTTTTTTTAAATCATCTTCAATTCTAGATCTATATGCACCATATACTTGAGCCAAAGACTCTCTGTGTCTACTATAGATATTTCCAGCTATACTAATTGCTGTAGCTGCAATTGCACCACCCCATCCAATTAAGTTAGATGCAGCACCAATTCCAGGGACAGCGTTCAATGCTCCAGTAGTAGCATAGTGTCTACCTAACCACAAAGCTCCGGTAGCTAAAGCATCTGCGATATAACCATCAACAGTTGCCATAGAAGAACCAGTCAAACCTGGACCAGCGTATAAGAAATAATCTGGGGAATACCAAGGTTTATCTTGAGCTCTTTGTTCCTTTATTCTAAATTCAGAAGACGGTGTATAATTTTCAGATCTTTCTCGTAAATCAGAATATATATTATTTATTTCTTCATTTACTTTAGATCTTTCTTCTTCCCACGATTTTCTAGAATTACTTAGATATTCAATTCTCGCATCAATGTTATCACCTTCTTTTTCACCATATTTAGACAAGATGCTGTCGTATTGCTCTTGTCTATCTGCTAATGTTCTTTGGAGTTGAAAGTATTCAGATGTTGCATTTTTGTATTCTTCAGAATTCTCATCCAAAGTAGGAATAGTATTTTCAAGATTTTTAAGCTTTTGCTTATCACTAAGAAAATTCAATTCATAATCAATATCATCTAATACGGGGTTTATATCTTTAGCTAGTTTAGCTCTTTCCGACATTAGATTGATTTGATCTCTACTATTCATGAAAGTAGTCCATGCATCTTTTAAGTAGCTCTTATCTTTAAGAGTTTCCTCTGGATTTTCTTTGTACAATAGATACATTTCTTCATAATCATCAATTGGTGTTTGTTCCAATTCACGATCATATCCCGTTTTAATCTTTGTTAAAGGGGAATGCTGGGCGTTTACTTGTCGTATAGCCGCAGTAGTAGCATTGGTTTTAGAAGGTATTAAACCAGCATTGTATTTGTCTAATATAGATGTTTCCATATATTATTGTAACAGATTAAGCATAATTTGATAAAGTTCGATATCAGAAGAATATGATTCGTTATATGAACTATCATATAAATCATTTTGTAGTTTAGACCCACCATGTTCTTTATTGACTTCTTGATCAAAAGTCATTCTTGTCATACCATGTGGATCAATTGGTTCCATTGCATCAAATGTAAAGTATTCTCCAGTAAGAGCTGCACCACCTCTAGTGTCAGAGTGACCCCACGCATCTTCCACACTTTCACCTTTTATTGGCTTAACACTTAAACCAACTTCAGATGTTAAACCCATAGTTTTATTAACCATTTCTTTAAAACTGTCAACATCATAGTTAGCATTTCTTATAGACTGAATAGGTATCTTAACACTAACCCTTTGAAATAATTGTGGTTGGCCATTGGATTCACCTACCATTATTTTGTTTCTAGGCACCTTTATAACATCTTGGAATACTCCAGATTTTAGGTCTTCTGCAAAGTTTCTATTAAGTCTTGAATTGTCCTGAACCGTGTATTTCATAGAAGGAACCTTCATTACTTTGTTTACAAAGTCTGTGGACAATATTAACCCATTAGTATCTGGAATAGTAAATCCATTAGTTATAGCATCATTACTGTTAATTTCTACTTCTTTAGAAGATTTTATTTTATTGTAACGGTTCATAACTAATCCTGAAGTAGGATAAGTAAGTTCGTTCAACACCCTGGACGCAGTATCATAGTACAGTGGTAACTTTTCTTGTTTTACTCCAACAGCTGGGAATATATCAGATTGTTTAGCAAACATATCCCTAACATCCTCTGCATAAGCATTTGCCATAGCTTCATTACTGTAGTTCTTTGATGCAGATTCTTGGTATGCCTTATACATAGTGTTGTATTCTTCTGGAGTAATAGCACCTAATTCTAGAGCATTAGCAGCGTCTGTCAAAGTCTGTATCATAGATGCTTGACCTTCTATAAATGATCTTGTTCTAGTTAGATTTGGATTATTTTGCATTTGACGCTTTTCTTGAACTACTGCGTCATTATACAATTTAGTATAAGCATCTGGATAATCAGTTGGTTGTTCACCATTTTTTCCTTTTCGTGTAGCTGCAACTCTTAAAGCTTGTCGTTCTTTCAAAGCTTGCATTTCATATGGATCTACTGTAATATTATTTCTAATGTATTCTTGATTATCTATATATGCTCTTTCCATAAAAGCATTTGCAGCATCTTCAGCAGTTGCTCCAGGGTTCTGTTTTAAGTACACTTGCATATGCATTTGAGCCTCAGGAGTAGATAGTATACCACTTTTATTTTCATCCAATATTTTTTTAATTTGATCCCCAGTTACACCAGTATGAATAAAACCATTGGATCTACCCAAATAGCTATCTTTAAGATTATTTACATATTTATCTGTAAGATCTTTTATTGATTGATAACCTAGTGGAGATACATCATTATAAATGCCTGAAGTAAGTGTGTTATAACCAGTAAAATCAACATCGTGCCACAAGGGATTATATTTACCTTCTAGCATTAGACGTTGATTTACTTTTTGTCTCTCTCTTAAACCTTCAGCACTTTGACGAAGCATACTTAATTTAGCTCTGTCTACATTGTTTATTGCTGAATATATCTTAGATCTACCTTCTGCAGTTTTTATCATGTCTAAGTTTTTAGACAGTTCTTCAGCCACAGGCAAAGCTCTACCATAAGTTTCATCATAGTATGCTTTTGTGTCAGCAGCGGATGGAGATTGAAATTCAGCCCATTTATCCAAAGCTGTTGAATAATCTTTTAATGCTTGATCTACATTTTCTTTTGCCTGCTTCCCAAGTGTATACAATTGTTCAAATGGAATTGGAACGTATGTATTTATGAACTCTGCTTGTGCAGGATTATCATATCTATTTACCATATTAAACTCTATTTCTAGTTCTTGTTAATAAATTATCCACTTGTTCTTTAGTAAATCCTTGACTTAAGAAATCAGCTAAGAATGGTAGTGTCATTTGATCCCTACTAGATTGATTTTGCATTAGTCTATTTACTTGAGACCATTTACCAAGTTGACTAGTTGCAGTTGCTCCAAAGTTTCTAGCAGCAGCTCTATTTCTAGCATTAAGATCATTGTACATATTTTCACTTTGTACAAATTGTTGTCCTAAATTATTAAGAGTATTTGCGTATTCTCCCAAGTAAGCATTATCAGCATTTTGTTTAGTTGCATACATATTTGCATTAGAAGCATATTCATCAGCAGCAGCTTGAGTTCTTGCTGCTAAATTAGAACCAGTGTTAGCATTAATGTTTGCTAAGTTATAGTTTGAAATAGCTCTTGATCTACTGTTAGCCAATCTTGCGGGTTCAATATTCATTTTACGTCTAGCCATTGTACTTCTAACTGCACCAGCATATGGGTTTAATACTAATGGTTCTTCTTCTGGTCCTCTTAATGACTGCAAAGCATTATACACTGTAGGAGCCAATGATAACCAATCTGGTGAATAACCACTTTTTGGTTTACCAAGTGCACGTTTCTTAGTAGCTTCATCTGCAGACGTTGGTATATTTACTGGAGTAACAACATCATCCCAATCTATTGTCATACTAGTATTTACTAGTGGTATTGTTGGTTCAGATAATCTTTGAGTAGTGGTTTTAGTAATGTTGGGTTTGGTTGTCTGTTTGGTGGTTACGGAACCAGTAGTACTAGGAGTTTTTGTAACTTGTTTATTCGATGCATTTTTGTACATGCTTGTTACAGTTGGTTCAGATTCAATCGGTCGAAGAGGTATGTCAACATAGATCGGCTCGTCGTTTGCATATGTGATTGCATCTACTGTTTGTGTTGGATATGAAAACCAAGCACCAGTAGTAGGAGAACCAATTGATAAAGGATTCATAGATGTACTTCTATTAAATACTTTACTAATGTTGGTGTCACCAGTATAATCCATAGAAGTGGCAGAAGGCTTTGTATTTCTTGCAGATTCTACAGCTTTAGTTATGTTCTTGTTATTTATAAGAGGACCAAATATGCGTTTTGGAAAATACCCCAATGCTTCACCAAATTTATTTAATCCTGTACCGAGTTCATCAAAGAAATCAGAATATGCAGCGTATGTATCTGCATTCATCTTACTTCTAACATCGTCTACAGTTTTACCCTTACCATCTGCATATGCAGGTATTCCTTTTACTTTGGGTTTAACTCCTTTAGCAGCTTTAACTGCTTCTTGTTCTGCTAATAATTTATTGTAAGCTTTATTAGCATTTATTTTATTTAATCTGTTTGTATTTTCAGCAAACTTGTCTTTGCCTTTGCTAGGTTTCGTCATCTTAGATAATATTTGTCCTTCCTTAGCAAATGTGTTCTTTGTACCAGGTCTTTTAATTTTGTCAGATAACACAGATTCCAAAGTAGACGCATCAACTAAATGATTATCTGTGCCTGGTTGAGTATTTGGAACTTGAACAATATTTCCATAATCATCTCTAACCACTTCATTGTTGTCCAAGTAAGCTAAGTCTGGGAGTATTCCACCATTCTCGAATGTATATGCAAGATCATTATCATCCCAATATTCTCCTTCAGTTTCAGCTGCGGCATTCATACCTATTTTAGTTTTATTGAGAGTTTCTTTTCTGCGTCTTAACGCTTGCATTTGTTTCTTGCGTTTAATTGAACCAATAAGTCCACTCACTAATCCTAATCCACCACCAACAGCAGCACCAATAGGACCACCTACAGTGAGACCAGCACCGGCTAACGAAGCTGCACTGCCAATAGTACTACCTGCAATATCACCTGTTGAACCTTCTTCTGATAAACCAGAAATGGCAGAGCCAAATACATTAGCTCCACCAAGGTAGTTTGACAACTGATCCATGCCAAACGCATATGCTGGTATAGTATTTTTGTTATTTTTCTTTTTCATATTATATCATTGAGTATCTATAAGCTGTACTAATGTATGGCACTTTAAATTTATTACCACCATTGCAATCATACTTATAATTACAGATAAGATATTTTCCTTTCATCCTATCTTTGTATGATTTGTTAGCCAGTTGTTCTACTTCATTAAGCTTCAAAGAATTACGAGGGATTGCAAATTTATAAGTATCCTCTCTGTAATCAATATCTTCACTAGTCAATGTTTCACTAGTTTGTCTTTTTGTAGTAAATAATATCAAATCAAAGTTAGTATCCGTAGTAAAATTACCACTATATTCAACATTATCAAATGTTTTGGTTTGTGGATAATCTTTGTTAACTACAAATTCTATTTCAGATACCTTTGCTTTGTCAGAATCTAAATCAGCTTGTTCACCACCATTATATTTAAACAGTTTCAATGATTTAAATAAATATAGTTTATCACTAAACTCTGCGTAATAGTCTGGATTATAGTTATAGAATGAAGTAAATACTCCTAATTGTTCATTAAATGCTAATGTTTTATCTCCTAGAGTAAACAGAACTTCATTGTATTTCTTATCATATACTGCAATAGGATCTTTTTTAAACAAGTCTTTATTCTTATTCAAATAAGATTGAACTCCTTTTAATTTAGATACTGTTTGTAATTGACCATTAAAACCACATATCTCATTACGTTTACTATCATACCAGTATACAGTACTATCTGATTGAGTGTTTGCTCTTAACTGGTTAGGACTTTCACCATTCATTGTAGTAAAGTAGTCATATCTGTCTAGTATACCACCAACACCTAGAGTAAGAGCACCTGGATTATTATCAGTTATAATAGAACGTTCATTCACTGCAACTGTGCCAAAAGCGTCTGTTTGCCAGAATACTAAATTATTTTTAAACAGTTTCATATCATTAATTGGACCAAATCTAGTATCTACATCAAGATAATTAGCTACTTTAAATTTTGTCCACGAATCAGTAACTTCATTATTTGTTTTCAGTTCTGAAGATATGATACGAGTATCTGTTAATAGATTATCTATATTATAGATAGATTTAGCTACAAATTTCTTTGCATTAGGCTGAGCAGAATATGCATCATTGTATGCATATGATGGAGTATTTTGAGTATATAAATCTCCAACAGTAACTATATCATCTTCTACGAAATGATTAGCATATCCATCACCAGCTTGATAAGTTCTATTTATAGATGAATCAGCATGGGTTAATGCTAAATTAACACTTGATTCACATGGTATGAACGCACCTAAGAATAATCTATTTGCCTTATTATTATAATAATCATCTGTATTGTAACTAAACATACAGTTATTATAATCAAATATATTTAAATAAGTATCGCCACCATAACACAACACTGTGGAAACACTAGATTCAGCACTAGCTCCTGTAGTAATATACACAGAATTCTGTACGGCAGAGTAGGAATTACCACCATAAGCATTTACACTTTGTTTAATATTACATAATGCTACTGCATTTAAATATCTAGCACTTGAAGATCCTGATGCTAAAGATATGTTAGAGGTCATGTTATCACTTTTGAATATAGCACAAATCCCATGTGGGCCATATTTTCTAACATTGTTTGCATCAGTATTATCTACTTCACCATCTCCTGCAGTTTTGATATTATCCCACACCCAGTTATAATAAACTTTGTCACCAATGGTTACTGCTTCAGCATTATACCAAGGCTGGTCACCGTTTGTTAACCAAGGGCTACTAGGTCCAGCATATTTTGCGCTTTCTATTGCAGCTGATTGTACACCACTTTCAACATATAACCCATAGTATTTAGCTAGTAATGCTGCATAAAAATCATCATTATTTATTACAACACACCCACCAGATACATAGCCATTACTAGGTTGATTACCTAATGTTTTAGTTGGTTTTATCGTAGTACCATCGTACTTTATAGATCTAGCATTTGCTAATACTTTTGTAGCTCCAGCTTCTGTAATTCCCCAATCACCGTCCGCAGTAATAGGAGATGTCATATATCCTACCTTTTCAACTGTTTGAAACTTATCAATTAATGCATCAGCATTTTCTCTGTTGACTGCTATTTCTGGAGATACAAACATGAAATAATTGTTAGATTGTGTATCTGACAAGTTAAAGGTGTATTGGAAATCTCCATTGTTGTGAGTCTTTGCATAGTAACCGTGCTTGTTTGAATAAGCTAGATATGGGAAAGGTGTTAAGATGTTAGAATCTCTATCATAATTTGTAATACAACTTACTACACCTTGCGCTAATATGGTTCTATCAGACAGTGTTCTTTCACATCTAACTATTTCATATCTTACTACATCTGAAGGTAAATTCTTTACTTCAAATTCAATACCAAGTGGTTTAGTAACAACTGATAAATTAGATCCATAATCACTAGCTTCATTAGAAGTAAAGAACTTATAACCCGTATCTTTATTAGACGGCATTCTTATATCACCTATCCAATGTACAGGGGATGCTAAACCTTGTTTATTGTATAATACAATACCAAATCTATAGATTTCATCCCTCATATATCCTTTTACTTTGGATTCTATTTCAGCATTAGAATAGTTTGGTATCTTATTACCAGATGATAAACTTATTGAATTTGATTTGTCATTTCCCTCGTAGTTGATATCTAGACTAGTAAGAGATCTTGATGAGGCATTAAATGTAAATTCTTCATTTACCATTCCTCTTGATGTAGTAGATCCATCTTCTAACAAGTCTGTAGTAATAAACCTATAAGACACATTCTTACCTTTACCACCTTGTATATATCCTCCTGTTGGAGAAGTAGTGTATTTATAAGCACTACCATCAACATTAAATGGGCATATACAATCATGATCTTTAGGTATATTTGTAGTAGTTAATGCAGATAAAGCAAAGTTTAATGAAGAGCCAGAGTTAGATAACAATAATACATTGCCAGAAGAATTAGCTCTAAATGCTCTAGCATCATATTCTACATCCCATGTTTCCTCAGTAAGATTAGCAGCAAATAATCTATTATCTTTAGATTCTATTACTTCAGGTATAAACGTATAATTAGCTAATGAATTAAATTCATCAATACTTAATTCTGATACTAAACTACCACCTTTATCTTCATAGTTTATTACAGAACCAGTTCCAATAACTATATCGTCTACTATGGATATTACAGGTACTTCATTCTTTGCCTTATAGAATAAGGAGATTATTCTAAGTCTATCAAATCCAGTGCTATTGTTTCTTACTTGTAGCTTTATAGACTTACCAGTATTCTGTCCTTTAGAACTTCCTTTTACAGCATTGTAATTAGTTTTTTGATCTCCATCACTCAAATGATAAAGAGGGGTAAGTGGAGATATTGCAGACTCTGTACCTCTTACTTTAAACAATTGATAACAGTACTGTATCATTCCAGATTCTAAACTACCTGTTCCAAATCCATTAAATTCAAATGGAGGTAATGTAGCTTTTGGTAGCATTACTATAGTATCCGAAGTAATAGATGAATTACTAGATATGTGATCATCATCTACGTTGATTACTTTAATTTGAGCATGCCCATCTGCCCAGTACACCTTTACATTGTTGCTTGCTTCCCATCTACATACACTACTAATTGCAGCTACATTACTAGATGATACTTCTATATCTAAAGGTCTATTAGTTACTACTTTTGTTACAATTGGTTCCTCTTGGGATCTAGAAAAATCAATTCTATAGACATTATTGTTATTTGTACCATTAACCTTAGTAAAAACAATCGCCCAATCTCTTACTGTGGTAACATGTATGATAGTTTCACCAGACAAATTTGAAGAAGGTCTACACGCTAAGAACCCTTCTATATTCTGCATTGCTGCAAAAGAAGATCCTTCATTCGTTAATATCCGAATGTTCTCTGCATATATGTACTGGTTATCTTTCAATACGGAATAATCTACGTCCATACTAAGACCCCCAGAAAATGTATTTGTTTGTCTAGTAGCGTTCATTTGCGTTATAAATTATTTGTCTTTCCCCAGTATGTGAATAAAAAGTATTGTGATCTCTAAATTCTGGAACGATTTTATTCCAATTATTTTTAATAGACTCCATACCATCTTCATTTGGCATCAATGCCTCAGCATATGCTTGGTTTCTATAAAAATTCCAAGATCTCCTAATATCGTAGTACACTTCTCGATTTAACTTACCATTCAAATACTCAGGATACTTCAGTTTCATTGTAACATACCAGTATATAGCCTCAGTATAAGAAGTTAAATCTGGTATTAAAGCGTATCCATCTTCATCGGTAGGTATCGCACTGTATGATAATTTTAAGTAACCTGACGGAACATTACACATTATAAATCCAGGTTTGATACTATATTGCAATCCACCACTAGGATTTGCTGTATTGAACCCATCGTTATGTGTACGTTCGTTTATAAGATTTGAAATAATTGTACGTAGATTTTGATTGGTATTTAGTAATTCTAAAGCCTCTGTTTTATCTATGTTACCAATCATATCCACTACCAAGTTAACCATTGTATCCTCTTGTACAATCATATTTGGGTCACAATGTTCACAGCAATTATTATGACGGCATTCCTTTTTGTGGCCAAGTTCATCATAACAACCACAATTGCAACAACATTTGTCATGTCCCCAAACAGCAAATGAACCTGTAGCTTTCCTCATAGGAAACCAAGGTCCATCACAATTGAAAGAATATGCAACTTGATGTAATTGATGAAGATCACATGGTAACGATGCTTGATGTCCACACAATTTTGTAATTGGAGTACCATCTTGACCAGATACTTTTGGAATAAACTGTGTAACAGCGCCAATCTTTTCAATTGCTTCTCCACACCAACTTCGTACATCTGATATACGGATGTCGTCTTCTTTCAAATCTAGATCAGCAATTATCTTAGCAATTACCGTTTTAATTGAAGTTAATTTTGTAATCATAATTCTCTATAATCTCTAATATGATTTTTGATAATCTGAGCAAGATGCCTTTTATTATCCCTTGTCATCACCAATTGATATTTGGTTTTATTTGGAGTTATCATATTCTGTTTATTCCAATATATTCTATATTTATAGAAGTTAGAATGTTCATTTAAATGATAAATAACTTTACCGGCTTTCTTGCTCTCAGCATAATCAATTCGAAGACTCTTTCCAGTATACTCTTTGGGTTTGTGTTTTACTATTTGAATGGTCCCCATTCTACATGGTAATTTAACCTCTTTTCCATTTTCTATTAATTCATCTCTAAGGTATTTAAAGTAATCATTTATTATATCTCTAAACACTCTGTATTCAACTTGATATAGTGGATTATCTTCTACATATTCTAAGTATGAATCATAAAAATTGTGTCCTGTATAAGCTTTTGTCTCCATTATTGAACTTTTACATCATTTGTACTATTGTTAGTAGTATCATTTGGCATTTGCAGCATCAAGTTTAATTCCTTACTAAAGATCATGTCTTTAATCGTAGGTATCATATTTGCAGGAACAGGATATGGTGTATCATCCCTATCAAAACATTCACCAATTGATGTTGGGTCCTCTAGTATACCATCTATTCTAACATACTCTAGATGTTCTGGTCCCATTATGTACAAATGATTTCCTTTAAGATATGCAATATAATCATTGCATGTATATTTTCTATTAATTTGATACTTTGCTTTGGTTTCAGTTCCAACTTGAATCAAATTACCATCTAAGTCTTTTACACAAATCAATCCAGATCCAAAATGTAAATCTATAAACTTTGGTAGTTCTTCATCAGATTTATAATTGTATCCATCTGTAGGGCAATTACGTACTTTAGAAATATGTAATGGTCCTATTGTTTGAACATACGATTCATTTATGTCTCTGCCTTTATCTAGATCTTGTTTGATCAAGTATGCTCTGTATTGATGAATCCATTGTTCTACCTGTATACGTGATAGATTCTCAGACTCGGAAATGTTATTATCCCTAAGTATGAGAAATATATCGTCTATGATTGAATTTAATGAATTAAATGTCATTTCCACGAATTATTAATTGTTATTGTTATGGATTCTTTTTTATCCTCAGCTTTCTGAAGTAAAGACATAAGTTTTTCAAATGCTATTCTAGAGTCACTTATCCAATCTTCTTTTTCACCATCCCAAGTACCTACAAGTATACACCCTTCTGTATCTTTAGAACTATTACCAGTATGAATTCTAATCCCACTAAAATTAGGTACGTTAAGTATTTCTGGTAATATTTTCTTGAATCTTGGTGAATAAGTTAATTTAACTTCATAAGTACCTTCGGATATTGCAGTTTTACCATAAACTTTTTCTCCTTCTGGTCTCACTCTATCTTCAAGAGTGTCTGCTATGTGTTCCCCATCAACATACAATTCTCCAATGGTTGCAGAACTACCTAGAAAGATTCTATTTAATTTTAATTCCATTTTATGCAGCTGGCGTTTCTAATGCAGCAACTCTTGCTTCCAAAGCTTCATAATCACCTTCTAGAGTAGTCAATCTAAGATTTAAAGCTGAAATCAATTCTCTTACTTCATTATCGTTGTAATTAGATAGACCTGCAAGTTTAGATTTTTCAGCTGTTGTATAATCTTCAGTAGATAATTGCTTACCTTCCACTTTGTCTACTTTGGATTCTTTAAGAGTTTCCACATCTTGTTTTAAAGTACTAATGTCTTCAGTAGCTTTGTTATTTACCAAAACCCACTTGGTACCGTCAAAATATTTCAAATCTCCACCATTTGCATTAGATGATAAATCTGCCCAATATTTAACAGAAGCAGGGTTGGGTTGAATTGTACTAGCTAGGATATCGTATTTGTTATTGTATAATGTGCTCATATTGTTTAAAATAAAAAAAGGTTGACTAAATAGCCAACCTTTGTGTTTTAGATTTCTTTTTTTATTTCTCCTTCTGGTTCTACTTTTTTGTCTTCAGTAGAATTAGGTGGAGTATTTTTTATTACTTCCGGACGAACAGCAGATACGTTTTGTAAAAGTTGTTTAAGCTCTTTCACTTCAGCTTTTAAGTCATCAAGTTCTTTGAAATCTTTTGTCACATTGGTTGTTATGTCCGAATTTACATTAAGTATTTTTAAGATGTCTTCACATCTCCTCATCTCCTCATCAATCTTACTCAGGCTCTCTTTCTTAATTCTACAATCATCAAGAGACTGTCTAACCATGTTAACAATTTGTGATTTTTCTGTGGCTATAGTAAGACCGATGGATGAATCGGTCATCATTGTTTTATCTTCAGATACTGACAGTTTTCTTTGTTCACCATCACACGAAATCACTAGATCCACGAGCTTACGTCTATTTTGCATAGGCATCGGAAATTGTGTCGGTGGCACTGGTTCGTCATAGGGTTTTGATACACTGACTACCGTTCCTAAACTGTACGTTGTGTTCTTTTTAAAAGTACCTGTTATCTCGAGTACGTGTATTCTGGTACCCGACGTTAACTGAGAGAATGTCATATCTTTATAAGTTTAAAGAATATGGGCAACTCTCATAGCTGCCCATATATCTTGATTAATATATTAAGCAGCTGGTGTAGGAGCAGCAGGAGTATAACTCATTAACTGTATTACATTGTCACATTTGTTAAAATATGCAATGTATCTGTTCCCAGCACTAACTTGTGAACCAGTAATTGGTGCACTTGAAGCATTTACTAAAGGTATATTGTGAGTATTAGAAGCAGTACTTACAGAACCAGAAACTGAAATAAATACAGGTAGACTAGCTCCCGATGCTTCTGCCGTGTGGCGTACCTCTAAAACAATTACACCTTCTTTAGGTAATCTACACCATACTTTAGGACAGATACCTAATACTACATTTTCAGTGGACTCACCTAGTGCTATAGTTTTTACTTTAGGTATTACTAGATCTAAAATATTTACGGTGTTGTTTCTACCAAATGGATTAAATACGAAAGGATACATAATTGCCTCCTTTCTTATTAAGCGCAACAGCTATCGCCGTATCCGTAAGGATAACCGTAACCGTATCCATTTAACCCACCATTACATCCATAAGGATTACATGTTAAGTAAGCAGGAACCGGACAAGGTCTAATTTGACTAACGATATTAGAAGTCTGTTGTTGTAGCAATGCAGAAGATTGCAATGCGTTCTTCTCGTCACGTAACGTGTCGATCTTATTCTGCATTTCTCTCATCTCTAATTGACAGAACTTGTCATTGATAATCTGAGTCTGAGCATCTATCTTAGCACCAAGAATGTTGAATCTTGTAGCATTTTCACTAGACAAGGTATTGAAACCTGAAGTAATAGCGTTCTGCAAAGTATTAGTTTGCTGACAGATAGACAATCTGTTATCAGCATTCATCTGAGTCAGATTCAAATTAACTGAATCAATTGAACGTTGAGTTGTGCAACAACAGTCACTAATAGCTTTGATAACATTGCAGTCACCTGCGTTAACTGCATTAATTACTCTTTCTGCAGAGAAACCTACTTCACCGCCAACTTTACCAATTGCATTCTGGATAGAACACAAAGCGTTGTCAATTGACTTAACGTCGCAGTTCAGATTAGTAGATAATGTATTGATTGCATCTTTATTACCATTGATTGCTTGCATCAATAAGTCTGTATTGTTGTTTTGATTACCCATAGCAGCTAAACGAGCGAAATCCGAATTTGTTTCTGCTTGGTTTCCACGACCGAAGCCATTTCCACCCCATCCGCCCCACATCCAGAAGAGCACGATGATGAAGATCCACCACCAACCACCGTTACCACCGAACATGCCATTACCATTGTTCATCATGGCCATTAAAGCAGCGGGGTCAAAACCTTTATTAGCATTCTGCATTAACGCAGCGATACCAGCATCAATACCACCACGGTCTTGTACAATAATTCTTTCGTTTTCTAACATAATGATTTATAATTTAATTGATTTATATATAATTTGATAATTAGAAATATCTAACAGATGTGTTACGTCTATCTCTGGATTCTTTATCACGGTCACGCATTTCTTTTTCACGATCCCCATATTCATACTCTAGTTCATAATATCTATTACGACCAGGTCTTTCATACTCGTCATAATATTTAGAGTAAGGATATCGGTAATCGCTTTCTTTATTTGCATATTCCATTCTACCAGAACGTCTTGCATAACGACCATATTCTTCTTCACGATCTCTGTGCATACGTTCGTATGCTTTATAATCGTTTTCTTCGTCGTCACACATAATGTACACATAGTAGTGCCACATCTTGCCTTCTGAAATGTCTTTGTCACAAAGCCAAGCTTTAGCTAATTCTGCGAAATATTTGGTATTTGCGCTACCAGTCATTGCTACTACTGCTTTATAAAAGTCTGAATATATCATATTCATAGCAACAAACCAGTCCCACTTGTTATGTTTCTCTGATTTTAAGTTTATGCCCATTTGATTGGCAACGGACGTTGTCTCTTCAACCGTCCAGTGAGGTCCTTTTGTACCATCCTCATTTTCCATACCCTCTACTGCGTAATGAGCATGTTCCTCATCAAAATGAGGGCCATTTATAGCTTCATACATATTTGCAGCCAATTCTGACTTTAAAATAGTGAAGCCTTTCTCCAACAGGCTACCTTCATGCTTCTCTAAAGCTGTTGCCAACTTATCTATAGCTTCTGTAGGAGATTGATGGCGTTTAATTTGTTCTAATATTTTGTTCAAATGCATAGTTTCAATTTATTTATTGATTAACACTAAATTGAAATGTATTGCAATTATTCTGATATATGTATTACTCTAGTATCTAATACTTGAATTAAATCATTAGAGTTTATAATTTGATATTTACTTATTTTATCTTTTTTAAAATCGAAGTGAATTAATCTTTGAAACCAATTCTTATAACGTCTTCTATAGACTTTATCTTCATATACAAATAAATCTTGATGATTTAGTATTTCCATAGTATGTGTGAACACGCTATCTTTTCTAGCCACCGTGATGGTTGTCAATTGATTTGGTTTTAGCTCTACACAGAAATCCTTTTCTTTCGAAGGGATTATTCTTACTGTGGTATCTCTAATTACGGTCTCAGTAGATGCTACTTGACGTAGTTGCTTATCTTTGATATTTAGCTTCTTTTGTTGATCTCTGGCGACCTTTATTAGACTATCATTAGAATTTTTAAAATCATTTACTGTCAATTCCAACAACCTTGCTTCATTTTTATTTTGATTTGCAATATCTTCCCATACTTGAGCATTGTTCATTGCAATCCCTACTTGTTTATCTAAGTCATTTACTTTCTTGGTAAGTCTGACATTATTAAACAATAGTAAACTAAAAATAACAGCAATTGCTAATTTTACTTTGGAAAATATCATTTTATTTTCTTTACTAATTTCTTTATTTTTGGTAAATCATCTTTTTCTATTGTAATGTCTAAATACTTTTCTCCTTTGCTACGTATGAATTTGCTAAAGATTTTCCACGGTCCAGTAGGATCAATTGCTTGAAGGTTTTCGATCATCGACCATAACTCAACTCCACAAACAATACCAGAAAACGCTTCTACTAAATGCATGTCAATTGACTTTACTATTTCTGTGTCCATAAGATGGCAACAAGAAATTATCATTGCACAGTTTCCGAATTTCTTTAAAGTAGACCACAATCTTCTAGATTCAAACTTACCGCCACGAGTAATTGATACTCTGGTGCCAAGAATTGCATCTATAAGTATAAATACACACACTACAACTATTACTGTCCATATTGGAGCAAAGAATGTAGATAACCAACCCATTGCACCAGATAGTAAACAGACAACAAATTTAATCGGTCCGTCATTAACTAATTCTTTAAAGTAATTCACTGTAGCTACACTTTGAGCTGTTAATATAATATTATTTAGTTTTTGTAACATTACAATAATTTGAGAGGATGTGATTGAAAAACAAAACGCTAACCAATACAAAATTAGCTAGCGTTCTGATATCTTTTGACAGTTTATTTAGTAAACGTCAATAAGGTTTAAAAGTTCTTTATTTATAAATTGACACTACCCTAAGTAATAGCGGTTATTTGTTCACTATTTGATCATCTTGCATTTGTTCATAAGCAATGAAATCTGAATCTACTTGTTCCTTCAATTCTTTTCTCTTTTGTAAGAAATCTTTGTAAATATCTATATAACTTTCATCTAATATCCCTAGTAATGCAGCATTATAGTCATTCAGTTTCTTTGCTTCAACATCTGTACCCCATAATTCATTAATACATGTTTCTAATATCTTATTAGCAGTTAATGTGGGCCATACAGTTACTTCATAATAGGAATAACCAATATACTCATCTCTTTGTTCTTCTTGTATATCCCATCTATATAGATAATATCCACCATTATCTTTTTCTATTGTACTGGGTATTTTATCACTATATGTTCTATTCATATTATTCTGTAGTTATTTCAGTTGATTTATATTTTGGGAAAAAGCAAAGGCGAGACCCGATGTTATTAGCAATACCAGACGAATTAGTCGTACCCACGTCAACTAGGCCAGCATTCAACCCATCATCCGAGCGACCACCAACTACTACCAATTGCATGCGGCTAACTGATGTGCTGGTGTAGTAGTTGTCACACCAGTAGGTAGAGGTGCTACCGCCGACCTCCGTGGCTATTATATCGCCATCTTCCCCAAGCAACATCTTTTTGACGTGACCATTTATACGACAGACATTACCCTTCTTGTCATAACCCGTGTAAGAGGTATCGCTGAAGTTCGATGGGTCACTGGTAGTCCATAGTATAGATAATCCTGAATCGCCTGTGGTAACCTGTATATTGGCCCCGTCAGTGTGTTTCCAGATATGACCGAACGGATTCTCTATACCACGATACCTGTTAGCCATCAATGTAGCATGAGTACCATCGGAAGCATTTTTCACCACATATGCCTTCTCTCCAGATCCATTACCAAATTCGTTAGTATAACCACATTGAATAAGTGGATTATTATTATTGAAATTTGTCCAATCTGTCATTTGTGTTGGACCGTTTCCTAACCCACCCTGTGAGAATCCATTAGCATCTTTTTGAGCATTAAATGGTTTTTGACTATTTAATGTAGCATATTCTACTGCAAATAACCAGAATAAGGTTTTATGTGCTCCATAGGTGTACATCTCCCAACCACTTCCACGTTTTCTTGCAGCTTGTCGGAATTGGTCTCTGGTAAGGTTGGTAACGGGACAACCTAGCAAGGAACGGTAGGTGCTATCCCATTCAGCGGTGTTATCACCACCTCTTTTATTTACATTTGTACTTCCAACACCATAAGAAGAAATCAAAGTAGAGGAGCTTCTATCTATTCCAGACTCAAATGAACTTATATAAAATTGATTTATATGGCTATATCCTGGTAATGGAATAGCGGATAGCATCATTCTAAATTTAGTTCCGTATTGATATAATTTATACCAATGTTCAGGTATTTCAGTCATTACAGACTCTGTTAAATATTCTGTATTTATATTACTCCAATTTGAATTATTTAGATAACTTTTTATCCCACCTTTATTATCCAGTATTACTCCCCTTATCTTACTCTGGATAGGTAGTTCTCTATGTAATTGCATATTACCTACTCTAACTCCATCAGGACTAGATGATGCAGTATCCCACTCAACACCATATGCGTACCTTTCTTCTAGATCTGGTATATCTTCCCAAGCTGGAGACCACTCGGTCGAAATGTCACCATATTCAAGTTTAATCTTATGGATGGTGGAAATTGATGTGCCAGTTTTAGGAGAACTAAATACAACCATATGTGTATTATCAGCTACTGCATCTCCGATATTAGTAATCCATTTAAAAGTCTTACTGGCCTTCCCATTCACAAAGTCAGTCTTACTGAACTGAGCCATAGAACCTACTGCACCAGTAGAGTTATATATAGTGAACATTTCCTTATCATCACCCAATTCTCCAAAAATAGTCAATGTTACTTGTGTTCCTTTAGATATCGGTTCAGTTAGCCAATAATCAGCCAGCTTATACTTGGAATTACTCACCTCCTTCCCCGATCCCAGCAACAGGTTCCTCCCGTACACGGGAAGCTTACGATACTTGCCATCATTCATTAAAGCTTTTGATCCGTCACCTGTAGTATGTATTATTACTTCCTTAACATTAGGATCAGTAGAATTATCTGTAATACTTGCCTGTATAGAAATTCCATCAGTTACCGGAATTAAATAATCATTATTAACCTGAGTTTCCACATCTAAATTCTGACGTATCCGCATTTGTATAGAACAATGATTAACCCCCATAGTTTGTTGCGCATAAAACCAAATAGAATTATCACCATTGGTGTTATATCCGCCAAAAAGACTTGATATATACTCACCATTATCTCTAATTGGGAGTGTATTAACAAAACCGTTTGGAACCTTCTCTAGTAATGTATTATAGTCTTCTTGAGATATAGATGGAGTATTGCCGTTTGCCACTTTCATGAAGATGTCAAACACTGTACAATCCGCTAAACCAGCTTTAGTAGCTAATTTATCATCTACATATTTTTTGTTAACATCCACAGTAGGTATGGTGGGTTTATTAGTAAGATCATTGTAACTACCAGATGTAGCTACAGTAGCCAATATTGGTTTATTCAATATCAATGCATCTCCTTCTGTAGCATTCCAATCGGCATTAACATTTACTTCGGCACCAGCAGCAATGCCATTCAACTTTGTCTTATCTGAAGGTAACATCAAACCAGCTAAAGCTGTAGTAGATGCAGGAAGATTCAATTCTATATTTTCTACTACATTGGTTACTAAGTTCCTTTTATCCAGAGTAATAGAGATACCTGTTGCTGTAATATTCTTAGCAGCAGCTTCAATTACCTCATTGATGTTTGTAACTTTAGTTTTATCTGCAGTAACATAATCATTAGTACTTAAACCCTTACCTTCTACTTTATCAACTTTAGTATCAATAGCATTATATACCTCAGTAAAGTCAACTTCTGGTATATTTACTACAGACCATACACCATTTTGTCTAGCATACTGTGAACCATCTTTAGGTGCTTCTTCTACTAGTTCCCGACCATGATCACTACTTAAGTATGGTATTTTAACCCATTCCCCATTATATTTTACTTTAATTACCATAATTAAATATTAAATATTTGTTTGCCAATTGTTTTAGCTTCTGTTCTAAGTGTTTGAAAAGATTGCCATTCATCATATCTGGTAATAGGTTGACTGCCACTAAGCAATTGTTCAACCATATTAGATTTTAATGCTGCTTCCTCATCTGCACTATATCTAGTTCTGATAACCTTACTTACGAAAGAATCATAAGTTGGTTCTTCATTGAATTTTAATTCATAATAAGCATAACCATGTATATCTTCAGAATTAATTTCTTCAATATCCCATCTAACTACCCATTCATTCATTCCTAGGTATTCTATTACTTCAGGTATATGATCACCTTGTACTTTCTTTAATTCCATAACTACTTAATAATTTTTGTCTATAATCTTTAAAATTATAAGATCTCGTAAAGCGATACCATAAATTATGACAGTTTCCATATTTACACCATCCCCAATAAGCTGCTAGTGATGTTAACCTCTTATTCTTACTTTTATAACTTAATTTATGAATAAACTTCTTTTTGATATCTTTCCTGAGTAAAGTATGATCATGGTAAAATACATAACCAATAAAATCTATACCCCTTGCTTCTACAGGAAATATCTGCCAATTACGTTTTACTTTTAGTTTCAAGTTATCAGCTAGATATTTTTCAATCTCTTGTAAGCAATATCTTAAGTAATCTTTATCTGGGTGTAATATAACAATATCATCACAATACCTGTAATAATATTTTATTTTTAATACTTGTTTAATCCACCTATCGAACCAAGTCAAATTCAAATTTGCTGCAAATTGAGATATGTAATTTCCAATTGGTAAACCTTTTGGTGTAGAATAAACTACATGATGTAATAATCTTAATAGTTTCTTATCCTTAAATACCTTTTCAAATTGTGAGTATAACACATCTTGATCTACAGAAGGAAAGAACTTTTTAATATCTAATTTTAAACAATATTTTGTGCCCTCTTTATCAGCTTTTAAATCTCTTTTCAATCTCTTTACTCCATAATGAATACCTCTTCCTTTTAAACAGTTGAAGGTATCTGCAGTAAATCTATTAACAAGGTAAGGTTCTATAACATTCATTATAGCATGATGGACTATTCTGTCTGGATAATACGGTAGCCTGTATATTTCTCTTTCTTTGTTACCACGATCGGCGATAGTACGATAAGTATCTTCAATTAATGCCTTTTGTAACCGGACCAGATTTTCATATGGATTCCTGTCAAATTTCTTAACGCCGTATCTTTTAGTTTTACCTAGCCTAGCCTTCTTTTCAGCCCGGACCAGATTTTCATATGATATTATCCTGTTAAATAAATTGCCTATTCTTTTCATAAGCTATTTTGGTGGTAAGACCCGTTCGCACAATACTACTAAGGTCTCTTCAAAGCACCTGTTATCTTTTACCTAGAGGTAAGGCTGATCTAAGTTCAACAAACATTTTTGAAAGTATCTGAAAGTATTTGTTAGTTCCAAAATTTCACTGATATTCGTCTATGAATTCGAGGATGCATTATTAGCATTAGCTATGAAGACTCTGCATTGAGAACCATTATCTGAATTACCTGACTGTTTTTTCAAGTATGAAATAATGTGACAGCAGTCTTACTATAAAGTCATCTCATAGTAATTCTTTTAGATCCCGCCCTTGTTATTAATATTTAATTATCTATATTACTCAGGACTATGCCTACATTTTCTTAAATGTATCTGAATCAACTACAACGATCTTACCGTAAAAGGCTAATCTTGCACCCATATGCGCCCACGAACCCGAGGACGCACCAAGAGCATTAGCCACGAAGACCCCGCATCGAGAACCATCATCCGAATGACCCGACCGTAGAAAGATTCTATTTCCTGTTAGATTAAACCAGCTATAATCGGAATAGTAAGTAGTTTCAGATCCACCATGTGCTGTAGGAACTACATCACCATATTTACCTTGAGCTACGGCTTTAGTCCATCCATTATATGCTTCTGTTGCAGCTGGATTAGGTTCATATCCTACAACTCTGATATTAGTAGCACCTGCTGCTTCAAGCTCTGCTACATCCTTATCTGGGAATGAACCTCCGTCATATACAACGTATTTACCTTTTAAAATGTTTATTCCTTGTACAAACTCCCACTTACTGTAATAGCAGTCTTCAAGTCCTAAGAAGTTAGTTGAATAGTATGATGTATCACTTGTAGTAGCCTTTTTACCATCTCTATTACCCAATGTAATAGTTGCTCCAGTAATTCCATAATTATATCTTTTGGTTCCACCAGAACAAGGTATTGCTGAATTAGAAGTACTAATGTTAGTGGTCTTATAGTAAGCACAAAACATTCTAGCTATAGTAGCGTGAGATCTATAATCTCCAATACCCCATAAAGGGCCGTTTGACTTAGCTTGAGATACAAATGTAGCCATTGTTTGTGAAGCAGTAGACGTTACACCCCATGCAGACAATAAAGTTCCATCAGTATTAGTATAAGCCTCAAAAGTACCTAACAACATTTCAGGTTCTTCAATATAGTCACTATCAATTTGTTGTTCAGATATATAAGTTCTCCAAATACCAGGTGATCTTTCAACAGTCTTGTGATAGTATTTTGGGAAATGTACCATTCTATTTTCTTTTCTAGCAAATACAATATTAATACCAGAACCATCGGGCCAATTAGCACTATTTTCTTCATTACAATAACTAATTAATGCAGCATCATCTCCATATGGTTTAGCAATACATCTCTTGAACTTACTTCTTAATGATTCAATTACATTTCTATTACCACCTGTTGCACATGTTGTGGATGAATTGTTTTCATCATTTTCATACCAGTATGCTAGAGTATCTTCTAGATTAGAAGTATCTACTAATGTTTTATAATACCAGGTTCCATTATAAGAACCGAATAATATGGAGCTTTTATTAATTAAATTTACTTGACCTGAACAATATTTTGGTAATCCTGTTGTGTTATCTTTTCCATCATTAGCATAAAGATTCAAAACACACCACCCCGAGACAGCAGGAGTAATCTCTCCTTGTAGCAATACATGGGAAGTTTCATCCGTATAATTGTTTATTGCCCATTTACATAATGCAATCAAAAAATCCTCTGTCGGATAGCCAACTGTCTCATAATCTGATCTTAATAAACCCTGACTTATTAAATCAGTTATTTTTGGAAAATTAATATATAATGCAAGATCACCATTTTTATATCCGGCATGGTATCCATCTAACAAATCAGCATCTAACCCGCTACCTGAACCATCATTACCAGCATGCCACACTTTATTACCTTTGTAAAGAAACCTATTTTCTCCTACTGCTAAATTATTAGCAATTTCCCAAGGAGAAGTTCCCCAACCAATATATGCATGAGTACGTGTATATTCAGATCCATTATTTGTAATCATAGAACCAAATGAATATGTAACCTCCTCATTTACATCATAAAACCTCAAAGCCGACGCCGACCCACCCGAAGAAAAACCATGAACCTGTGCAAGCTGCGCTCCTTGTAATTTTAAATCACCATTCATAACGTCCCCGGACTTCTTAACATATCTAGCATCGCTAGTATCTTGAGTCATTGCAGTAATACCTTTAGCAAATGCAATTTTAGTACCATTCTTTGTAGCAGCAGTAATTACATTACCTGTACCGGTTACTTCAATTGTCTCAAGTTTGTTTGCTTTTATGTTGGTAATGTCCTGAGTAATTGTAGAATTATCGTAATTACTCAACCCATCAAGTTTAGTCTTATCAGCAGCAGACATTACACCAGCTTTACTAGTAGTAGCTTTATCAATAGTTATTGCACTACTATCTGCTGTACCTGTTGTAGGATTTTTCTTTTCCAGAGTAATAGCAACAGCATTAGCATCAGCAGTAGCACCTGTAGCATTAGACACATAACTACCTAAGTTAGTTACTTTCTTTTTATCTTCAGCTGTATAGTCTTTAGTAGATAAACCTTTACCTGCTTCCTTCTTTACAAATAACTCATCGGCTTGTGCTTGACTATAACCATCAAACGTAAAGCCATAGTTTTCACTGGGGTCTAACCACATGATCTCTTCCTCAGTAGGTTCAGTATCTGAGATCTTAATATCCTCTGGTATAGTTACATTCTTATCTACAGCGTTCAAAAGTACCCTTTTGGTAATGGTTTCAATCTTATTGACTTGTGCACCTGCTTCAATACCCTGTAACTTTGCAAAGTCTTCTTTAGACATCAAACCATTAGCTGTCAATGATGCTAATTCAGCAGTACCACCTAATGCATCCCAACCTTCACTTGTCCATGCGTAGTTAGTATCGTTCTTACGAACATTCCACACATCACCAATTACATTACCTTCAGTAGGCAAATCTTCAATCGTATCTACAGATCCTTTGAAAATATATACAGAAGTAAATTTACTATCTACTTGGGATTTATTATAGTAGTTGTTAGCAAGATCATCTGCTACTACCTTTATGTTAGCATCAGTTTGATCCTTAGTATAGTACCTAGTATCATGAGTATGAGTAGTTACTTCACCTACTAATACAGCTTCAATAGCTGCTTTACTAAGTTCAGCATCTTTACCGGGTTCTCCTTGAGGTCCTTGGAATCTACCCATGTTAACCCATTCTGTACCATTCCAGAAGTATAAGTCTGTACCAACAATATAAGAATCACTAAGCTGTGGGTCTACAATGTCATTTAAATCTTCTGGACTATCAAGACTACCTTTCAAGATGATACCTGAAGATGGCCAACCTGTATTTACATATACGTCGTTAACTTCATCCCAAAGATACCAATAACCATCTTCTCCTACTTTGGGTGGATTGTCTGCATATTCCTTAGCTCTTGCTGCTTGAGTATTAGCATTGTTAGCAGCAGTAGTTGCATTTGTAGTAGCCTGTTGTGCGGCTGTTTTAGCCTCATTTACGGCAGTTATAGCATCAGCTGTATTCTTTTCCCTTGCAGCCTCTTGAGTCTCTCTAATCGCCTCATTTGCCTGTCTAGTGGCTTCATTTGATTCCCTTTCCTGTTCTGCTGTATCACGAGCTGTTTCAGCTGCTATTCTAGCATCTTCATTATCTACACGTTCTGTTTCAGCTGCAACTCTTCCCTCTTCAGAACTGATTCTCTTTGTTTCTTCCTCAATTCTTTTCTGTTCATTTGTATTGCGTTCAACTTCAGCAGATGCTCTTAATGTTTCTGCACTAGCTCTAGAACTTTCAGCAGATATACGATTAGCTTCATTAGTTTTACGAATATCCTCTTCAGACTTTCTAGAGTTCTCTGCAGCAATACGCTCATTCTCAGCAGTTACCCTTTTAGACTCTTCTGCTTTCCTACTATCTTCATTGGAGATACGTGTATTCTCATTGCTTACTCTGGTATTCTCAGCATTAACTCTACCTTGTTCCGCAGTAACACGTAATGCTTCTGCTTCCTTAACAGCTTGTTCAGTAGCTTCTACTTGTGCTTTAGCTTCTAATGCTTCTGCTGCTGCATCTAATGCAGGTTGTTTTAATGATTGAACCCATTCCTCTTCAGTACCTACAAAACCATGTTTTACTGCAACTTCATATGCTGACCAACCTTGAATACCTTGCATACCAGATAAGTCAACAATGAACTTCCAACCTTCTTGAGTCTTTAAGTAAACCTTAGCATCATCAGGATCTTCTACATTATTAGTATTAATAAGTACATACTCACCTAACTTTACATCAGCAGTACCCCAATCAGCTTCCATTGCTTCAACTGAAGGATATTCCTTCTTGTAAGTGAAAGCATCACCAATAGCAGCTATACCAGTATTAACATATTGTTTAGTATCATAGTCATAGATCCACCAATCACCATCTACGATCTTTGGTGGATTACTAGCAATCTCTTCAGCTTTATCAGTAGCAGCTATTGCATCGTCAACTATACCTTCAATTTCTTCTACAGCTTGGTTAGCTTTATCTGCAGCTTCATTTGCTTTGTTAGCTGCTTCTAGTGCAGCAATAGCTGCATCTTCAGATGCTTTGCTTAAACTATCAATCCAATCTTGTTCACTACCTTTGAAACCTAATTTAACTGCAATATCATAAGCACTAAGACCACGAGCTTCTATACCTGTATCTACATATACTTTGTTGATAGGATCATAAGTAAACCAATGATCATTATCACCTATATATGGGGACTCTGCAGTAGCTTTTACTCCAGTATCTTTATTGTCTACCCACCAGTTGCCATTAGAACCAATAAATGGTGGTACATAGTCATCTTTACTTACATCAAAGAGTACAATCCATTTTTCTATATCGTGATTGTAAACTTTAATTATTCTACCTTTTGAATCTGCTCCCAAGTCAACCCAGTACCCAACCTGATCTGGATTGGGTACGGTTATACTTGCGAACCATTCATAATATACATTATTCTTAATCATATTAAACTATATATGGATTTTCCTCTTTTATTGTTTGTATTGCTTCTAACCACTTGTTATAGTACTCAGTAGCTTTCTCATCATTACCTAATGCTGTATTTTTTACATACCCCATATAAAGAGGGTCTGCAACACTTTTATAATCCTTTTCTCTATTTTTCTCTATCTCGATATTTTTATTAATTTTTATATCTTCTATTTCTTCCTGAGTAAGAGGAAGCATGTAAAAAAGATGATATAAATCATAATCTTTATGAGAATTATAGAATTCAATTTGTTCTAATGATGCTGGCATCATTTTACCTTCTAGGATATCATCATAACTAGTTGCAATATTTTCAGGAAGAATACTTTCATACCATTCTTTTGTACCTATTGTCATTCCTCCTGCAAAAAATACATAATATTGTTCGTTTTCCATAATAAGTGTTTTATTGATAAGCTAAAAATATAATATCTACTGCATCATTTCCTTTCAACCCAGGTCTATGACTTTTATTATCTGTGTCTATAAATATAATATCGCAAGAATTTGAAGATCTACTAGTTACTCCTGTAGAACCAACAAAAGCACCAACAGTAGATCTTTTACTGCCTATAGCATATGCTATATAATTAGTATTTCCAATGTTATGGTTTACTCGTATAGTACCCTCGTTTACATTTGAAATACTGGATACTTTTTTTCCACCAACTGTATACACGTTTTGTATTGATGAATTAGTACCACTATAATAGCAAATACAAACAACGCCAGGGCCAAACCAAGAACCACGATAAGCTTCATCTACTGTAATTTTTTTACAAGATAGAGTACCTGTTATAGTGGCATTATTTGCTACCATTGAACCATCTTGATAAACTCTAAAAGGAGCCCAGAATCTATTTCCTTGACTAGTACCATCATCAAATGGTTTACCTGCCCATATTCGTACTTCATCACTAGCACTTCCATAACCTGAAATACCTGCAGTAGCTCTACCATTACTATCCATTGGGCCTAAGGTAATGATACCTCCTTTGAACATATTTATTTTACCTTTATTATAACGAGTTTGCCCATTAACAGTAGTAATACTTGATAGTAGATCATCATCCCCAATAGCTATCACTTGTGCAGCAGAACCTGCGTCATTACCAGGATCTAATACAACGCATTTATTAGCAGAATATATAACACCAGTTGGGTCAAAATTCCAACCTGCTATAGTAGCAGTTTGTGCTAATAATAAATCTGTTGCAACCATTTCAAAAGAAGACATTACCTTAAATCCGCTAATTTTATTAGTAGAACCTTTACTTTTTACAATGTAGTATTGACCATTATATTTAACAACATCTCTTCTATCTTCATTCCAGTAATAAGTTTTACTACTGCTAAACTCTCCTCTGAATGTTAATGCTGGTCCTGCTGGACCTGTTTCACCTTGCGCAGGTCTACCTTGTACCCAGCCAAGAGAGGAATCATAATAATACCAATATCCATTCAAAATGTACGGAGAATGCCCATCATTACCATCAGCTCCATCAGCTCCATTAGCTCCGTCTTTACCGGAAAATTTAACTGGTTCTGTCCATCTATAAGATGTATTTGGTATTAGATCTATAGAATTAGTATTTGGATTATAAGTACCTTTACTTGACCAAGTAGTATAGCTACTTAGATAATGTGCATCTAATGACCAGTTGTATGCGCCTGTTGCAGTAGGTAATGTGGTAAACGTTGGCCTAGAAGGTGTACTATTACTACAGATATAAATAGTAACTTCTTGTTTACCATTTTGACCAGTAATTCCCTGTTTACTCTTGGATATTACAAAATCTACTGTGTCTACTTTTGTATTTGATCCTTTTACAGTTGTATAAAAATCTATTTTATATACTAAAGCATCTGAAGTAAACGCAGAAAGTTTATCTGTAGGATAGCTTAATTCTTTTGTACTACTATTATAATTTAAAGATGGACCTGTTCCATAGTAAGGGGTTCCATAACCTTGCAATGTATAATTGGTTACTTCCTCATTACCATATCTTAATCTACTAGTTGTAGTTGCTACTCTAGCGGCATCAGCAGTGAAGTTACCGTTCTCATCAGTTACAATAGAACAGTTTTCATTTTGTAACGAACCACGATAAACATTTTCTCCATCTCTTACTTTGTTAATAGTTATGAAATCATAAAATTCGTTACCAACTGAATCTGTAACTACACACTTGAAAGTGACTTCATCAGCAATGTCCATCCATGCAGAGTTATATTGTACTCGTAATGTTGGACCTACTTCGTTCTGAATTAAATTCCAACTGTATTTACCAGCCTCACTATAATACCACTTATAAGTTGCACCATTAACATTTGTAGTAGATGTTGAAATATCTATATAAGTTGGATTTGGTACAGTTTCACCACTCTTGTAATGAAAATATTGTTCGCCAGTCATTGTCATATACATAGCATCTTCACCATTGAACCCATTTTCACCATCTTTTGTAGTACCTATATACCATACTTTATCGATAGCGTATCCATCTTCCAAAGTAACACCAATGGTTATTTCTGCAGTGGTAGAGTTTAAAGTATCTAAATACACCCTATTAGATGCTAAATCGACATGAGCTGTAGCAGTTCCTTTTACAGACTTAATTGTCATATTTTTGATACTTATTGCATTTATACCATGATATGCCATAACATCTGTATATATCTCACTTATTACTATTTTTGGATTACCAGATTCGTCATAAGGAATCACGGCGGTACCATTACTTAAGTCTACATAATAAGCATCTGCCCCTTCAGCGCCATTAAACAATTTCGCAAGCTGTACATCATCATAATACTCACCACCATCTGAATTAGTTACTGTACATCTTAATGATAATGTCCTTTGACCCTTATTTAATGAAGTGTAAAATACCTCTAATGAACTATAAGTTCCCATAGTTACTCCGGTATCTAATCTTGTCCATTTAAAAGATGGATTAGTCATACCATGCACATTTGCCATGAGACTTATAGTAGATGGAGTTGGTGTTCCACTATCGTCAGGTGTTTCATATAAGAATAGTCTGTCACCAGTAATTTCTACCCATTTAGCAACATCATCACTTGGAGTACCTGCTTCACCTTTTGATACTTGTTTCTGCCAATCATCTTCTTCATCTTTTGGTTCTGCTGTAGTGCCATCTGGTTTCATGCAAATCCATAAACTACCATTATGACTTACTTGATCGTAATAATAGTAAGTATTACCAGAAACCCAAAGGCCTTTATATACAGGTACTCTAACGATTCCTGTATTAGAAGTTTGATAAATTGTACCTACAAATTTAGTTTGTTCTCCACCAATTACAACTCTTTCCCTTACTACACCAGCTACAGGATCATCTGCCAGAGTAAACTCGTCAATACCTTTGTAGAATGTCAATCTAGGAGCATTCATACCTTTAGCACTAATATAGATCGCATTACGACGCTCATCCATTTGTAAGTTATAATCTGGATCAGCTTCATACATGTGCCCTAACTGAAGTATAGTATCTCCTTCTCCTGGCTCTGAGCTATTTGGTTCACATACATCCTTTGATAATACAATATAATCTCTTCCAACTTCATTAACTTTACGCCAATATCTTTTAACATTTTTACCATCAAATTGTTGGCATATTGCCATATCGTTAACTACAAATTCATTGTACTTAGTTCCATCTTCTGTATCAAAATAGCATTTATATCCATCAGCAAGTGTTTCTACTTTAGTACATTTCATGTCTCCTAAAGTAACTAACAAATCTCCTCCGACAGCCTTTATCTCATTTACTGTAAGTTCATTAACTGTCATGTTACCTCTTACAAATAAATTATCAAGCTCTAAATTCCATTTAGTTCCAAAAGGATACAAACTAGCGCCTTGTCCATCCCAACCAGATCTAAATATTGTTCCACCCTGTAAACCATTTTTAAAGTCTATTCTACCTTCTGCAGTATCCCCATATTTATTTAAAAAGGTCTTTTCAGTTTTTAAAGAAGTATACAATGTACCATCGGAAGGTTGTGTTGTTTCTGTTGATTTAATTACAGGTAAAGAACCAGAACTACTAGCCACTGCTTCTACTTGATTTTCAAGTTTAGACAATGCTTGATTTAATGTATCAGATGTAGCCAATGGAGATGCATCATTCGCTTTATAATAACCAGACAAAGGAAATATTGTAGCAGTACTTTGGGTGTGATAGCCTGGGGTAGAACCACTACCTCCACCATTTGCAATTACTTCTGCTAAAGCAGTGATAGTATTCTCAGCTACAGTAAGTCTACTAAGTGCATCTTGTAATTGTTGTAATGTAGATCTATTGTCAATATCATCTATCCACTCTTGCATAGTACCACCAATCTCTGACATATCGGTGTCATGCTTAGTATCTAAAGTAATGATCTTATTATTCAATACATCATAGTAACTAGTGATAGCACTGTTGAGATTAGTAGTTACACTAGCATCTCCTTCTACTATCTTATTACTAAGATCTTTATAATTATCATTTACTTTAGTATCTAGTATCTCAACATCTTCTTCTACAGCATCTACTCTCTCATTAGTAGCAAATGTACCTGATAGTGATGTAGTAAAGCTTCCACTAGTAATATTTTTATTACTACCATCTTGTACAAGGGTAATGAGGTCTTGCTCTTGCAGTTTAGTTGTTAGTTCAAATTGTGATATCTTTTTATTCATATTACTCTTGGATTATATGTTCTTCTACTTCTGTTAATATACAATCATCATCGATATCTTTTTCTGGATAGAAATTCATTTGTTTTTTTAAGCAATGAAGATACCCTATAATTTTATCTACGTCGTCCTGAGTAATAGGAAACTCTTCGTCATTTAAATTATTAGCTGCCCATTTAGCTAATTTATCTAAATGCAACAATAGTACTAGATTTGTAATCGAAACTCTATCCAATTTTGCATTGTACTTTGTAGACTGATTAACCAATTTACCAACTTTATTTACATAATTCGCAATATCCATCTTTACAATTTTTACAGTCATCAATAGTACAATTACACGTTCTCATATCAAGTAAATTCAGCATTTCATTATAATACTGTTCTGCATCATCTGCAAGATTCAAAGTAGTAGCATTATCATAAAGTGTTTTCTTAAACAGAAACATCATTATTTTATCCTTCATTTTGTTATCTAGGCAGTTGTGGCAATACGTAGTTAGCAGTTTTATTTCTGCATAATACAATGATTCATTCATTTCCATATCAATCGTATATAAAATAAAAGGGGAAAGGGATATTACTCCCAATCCCCTTTTTGGTTTGAATTATATTTTTTGATTAAGCAACTTCTACAAAAGCTTTTAAAGCTGTCATAAATGCAGAGTCATTAAGTTCACCAGCATTTACATACAATTCACAAGCTAATGGAGTTGTTTTAATATATTGATTATCATCACTAAGATATTTATTATCCCATTCGATAGACAATGTATCGTAAGTAGCACTTAAATCGGCTTTCAACTCAGGAGCAATGCACGGATATATACCATTTGCACGGTGTGTGATACCTCTGTAACCAAGAGCTGCATTTTCACGATCACGAACAATTTTCGGATTACCCTTACCTGGAGTACCTTGAGTTTTAGCAATCGTTAAATTGGCAATAGGATACATTACATTACTCAACAAACCGGAAGGAATAGTTTTCCACATAAATGCTTCCACAGAAACCTGAGAATAATTTGAGTCTAACATAATACCTTCGTTGTACGGCATTTCCTTAGCATTCAATGTAAGAACAGCATCACCACCAGTTGCTACTACTCTGGCTTCTTTGTGTTTGTTGATTTTGTTTTTGAAAGCTGTAATCAAATCAGCTGCATTAGTACTCTTTGCAATTACTTCATAAGTATGAGTAAATTGCCCAGGTGCCTCATAGATGTCATTGTACACTAAACGTAATACATAACGATGACCAACTTCCGGAGCAACATTAGTAGCTGTGATTACAATTTTATCTTCAGCTGCAGCTACATATTCACTAAATACCATGTGAGGTTTAGAACCTTTCATGATAGGCATTGAGAAGCGAATAACTGACTTAGTTGATTTTGCACCTGCTTCATTGTAAACATCTTCTTTGCCTTCGCAAACACCGATATACAATGAACTAGCAGCTTTAGCACCAGTTGCATCTTTTACAATTGCTCTATTTTGATCAAATAATGCAATTTGACCTTCTGTCAATGCATCTGCTGTCGTATAAGATACAGGTGCTTCAGTACCAATAAGTACTGTGTTCACATGTTGTAACATAATTATTGTTTTTTATTGTTAAACTTAAATAGACGTCTAGCTTAACATTTTGATTAGTTCTTCTACTTTCGTGTTTCAGATTTCCTCGTCAAACTAAACTATTCGTATAATCATTCCATTGTACTAACTTCGTTCATATACGATTGATATCTTGGATTAGCCTTATTTTCCAAATACAACTCTACCGCTAACTTAACTATCTCATTGTGAGTTGCAACTGGCATATCTGTGTACTCATCAAATGGTGCATCAGTAAGGCTAATCTTTTTAGGAGTTCTCAAGTAAGTGAGAATATAATTTCTTATATTATAATTTCCATCTGTATATAAATGAATTTCATTTCCTTCATATAATCTTAATGGTCTGGCGGATCTACCATGTAATCTGTATTCTGACAAAGTGTTTTGTCTTTGTCTATCTATATTCTCTACTGTAGCTTCTAACACATCTGTGTTTTTAGTTCTTGGTTGACCACTTGGGCCCACAGGCCAACAATGATCGTAACTAAATATTACAGCTGTCTCTCCTACAGTAAACATATAATCATCTGGCAGAGTAACTGTATACTCTTCTGGATATGTAGTAAATTGATAAGATTTTCTAGTAACTAATGTACGAAGATCATCAATTCTTTTCTGATCCTGTTCAAATGCTGTACGCTTGTAATTAATACCTGAGTATCTAGTTTTAATAAACTTATCTAAACCAGCCATTAACCAATATTCAATATCTGCTGTAACTGGCTTCTCAATATTGTTATCAAGTAAACCTATTTCGGTTTCAAATGCAGTTTGTAATTCAATGAACTTCATAATTATTCTCTATTACTTTGGTTAGATGGTTTAGTTTGTAATCTGTATTTACCTTCTGTGATAAACATATTGACAGCAAGATCAACTATTTCACTATGAACAGATTCAGGTAATTCACATTTTGAAGCACCAGTTGTAGTATTAAATCTTAATGGTTTTCTATAGTAAGTAAG
>OLNM01000569.1_pt1 | contig 34161 bp, 26 predicted proteins | sample 1672391 | NCBI WGS metagenome assembly OLNM01 (sample SAMEA3136680, study PRJEB25190) | human gut metagenome | reverse complement strand
TGGGATTGGTGTTTCATTTTTTATGGCTCCTTTTGTTTTTTTAGAGGATTGACGGGGGTGGGGGATGTTATTCATTTTGGGGGAGGAATATTGTTGGTGGCGTGAAATCATAGTCAAATGCGGATAAAACAATGTCCCTGCACCGGAGTTGCTACCGATGCGGACGAAACAATGCCCCTGCCCCGGAGCGTGAGACAACCGCCGGCAACGCAAATCTAAGCTAAGCATTAACTTCGGCTATGTTCACGAGGGTCAGCGGACCCTCGCGAAAGCCTGCGTAAATGCTGGATCTCATATTTGCTAAAGGCGCCGGCAAAAGGCTGTCTCACGCTCCGGGGCAGGGGCATTGTTTCTGGGTATTGGAAAGCGGCAGGTATTGTATATTGTGGATAGTGTTGAGTTTCGGATATTGCAGGCAATTATTGTGTTTTTCTGGGGTATCAGGCACATAGAAAATCAGGAGGACAGAGTGTTATGAACTCCTGTTCTCCTGATTTTTTATGTATCGCCTATACACTTGTCTGCGAGTCCCAGTTTGTGGGGGATTTTATCCGAATGAGGGTAACATATACCGCAAAGTGGGGCTTGCAGATTGCGGAAATGATTTTTCAGACACGCTCTAGTACATCGTTTCGTAAATAACTGTATCATTCACGCAGGATACGGATTTGTAGACAAGTGAATGATACAGTTATTTCGAAAACGATGTACTAGTTCTGACGGATGTCGATAATGCCGTTTGCAAGGATTTCGTCATCGAACTGGTAGGAGGCGCCTGTGCCGTTGAGGTTCAGGTACATTTCTTTCAGGTCGCTTTCGTTGACGATCCATGCCATGGATATCTGGATGCTTTCGCCCGGTTTGAGGGACGGGATATAGTTTCCGCCATTACCATAGTTCTCGTTTACACTGCAGTATTTCATTTCACCGGTTCGGGCTGCTCCGTCCCAGGTGCAGCGATCGTAGCCGTCTCCGGCTTCTTCGCCCGGTGTATACACTTTGTATGTACTTCCATCGTTGTGGCACATCATCAGGGAACCAATGTAGAGTATATGGTCTGCTTCCTGGTCTGATGTATTGGTATATGTGACGGTAGTATATACCAGTTTTTGCTGTTCGGTCTTTGTTTTTACGACTTCATCCAACGTATTAACTCCGTCTCCTTCCCGGATGTAGGAGATTGTGTTTTCTTTTAATTTTCCGTCTTCTCCGACAGCATCTTCCCATTCCTCCGGAATCTGGCCGTTCAGAAGCTGAAGGTCATCTGTGATCTGAACAGAATCTACCGTTGCCTGTATCGGAATATTGTCTGCGTAATTTCCATCTTTATCTTCACCGCTGGCTGTCAGATCAACTTTCTCTCCGACTTCGGCAACCGGAAGCCGGTCAGCAGATATACTGGTTACAGCTTCGTCCCCCTGTACCTCTTCCGGTGAGACAATATCACTCCAGGTATACATACCGGCAGTTTCTATCATGGTATCTTTTTCTGTGATCTGAAGATTATCTGCTACCTTCAGGGCGTCCTCTTTGGATACATCATCGCCCACATAGATGGTGATCACACGGTATTCTTCCGGACAAAACAGGTAGATACGCTGGTTAAAGAAGCCGTCCTGTATCACTTCATGATATCTCAGATAGACACCTTCGTACTTGCCAAAAGTATGTTCCTCACTCTCTACGATATTTTTATCTTCTTTTGCTTTCTCAAAATCATCACTGTCAAGCAGTACAGAACTAAATGTAAAGCCACCGTTTTGTGCTGTATATTGCAGATGATCTTCATCTGTCCATGTCATGCCATCCGGAATATAGTTCGTTGAGATTGCCACATCATGAATCTGTTCCGGGAGCTGCACGGATGTTCCGGCATCCGCCTGAATCCCAGTCTCCACACGGTAATTTCCCTGTTTTTCCACATACATATGGTACAGTCTGTTGCCGGCATACGCCACTGTGGAAGTAGCAAGCAGACACAGGGCGGCTGCGGCGGCTGCCTGCACTTTGTTCCATTTTCTTTTCTTCATGGGTACCACTTTGGTGTCCTGCAGCTGTCTGCTGACTTCTTCCTGTACCATCTTATGAATAAAATCGGGAGTTTCCGGGATATTGTTTTTCATCTCTTCTAATCTCATGTCCACGCCTCACTTTCCTGCAGATCCTGTCGTAATTTTCCTCTTGCTCTGGCCAGTCTCTTCTGTACGGCTCCTTCGCTGATATCCATAATCTGCGCAATCTCTCTGATGTTAAAATTCTCAATATAATACAGAATCACCGGCATCCGCAGATCTTCTTTCAGAGAACCTACTGCTTTGTACAGATCGCTGTAGTCACTCTTTTCATCCGCTGCAAGCTCCGTCGTCTCACACATCTCGTCCAGAGAAATCACCTTACTTGTCTTTCTCAGGATGGTATAACACTCATTGATCAGGATCCGCATCAGCCATGTTTTTGCATATTTGTCATTTCGCAGTGTATGCACTCCGGAAAATGCCTTTACAATCGTCTCCTGTATGGCATCCGCACAGTCCTGATCACTGTATAACATGGATTTTGCAGTAGAATACATCTGCCTCTCGGAATCCAGGATCAAGGTTCCTAATTGTTCTTTTGTCACTTTTGCACCACCTTTTCTGGTTGGTTTGCCGGCCGGCTTTTTTTGTTTACATAGATTAGACGGAAAACTCCGAAAAATATCCCTCTCTGATTTCTTTTTTATTGCAACTGTTCAGTACCCTCACAGTTATCTATTGAATAGTTACTTTTTATCTTATCACATTTCTTCCCTGACTGTATGAAAATCATCTTTCTATTATGCACAGAGCCGCACTTACCTTGCACAAATAACAGGAGCCTGAGAATCCTTCTACTGATTCTCAGACTCCTGCTGTTTATAGCTGCAATATGTAATTAGCTTTTTTATTCCCGCATTTCCTTCTGATACTCTTTATTTACTTTCCACGATCCTCCGCTCTTTTCCATCTGCGATCTTCAGGAAGATGAATCCGAGGAAGAAAAAGATTGCCTGTGATGCCACTGCAATATTAATGGTTCCTCCAGCCAGTTTTACTCCTGCGATCACAGCCGATCCAAGGAAAGATGCTCCTTTTGAAAAAATATCATACAGTCCAAAATATTCTCCCGAGTTATCCGGTGGAATGATCTTGGAAAAGTACGATCTCGACAGGGACTGGATGGATCCCTGGAAGCATCCCACACCGAATGCCAGAAAACTGAAACCTATCAGGTTCTTTAAGGTCAGCGCATACAGGCAGACGATAAAATACCCTGCAATGCATACCAGGATCAGCTGTACGGTATCGTACTTCTTCGACAATTTTGCAAATACCAGTGAACCGCCAAAGGCAACAACCTGTGTCGCCAGCAGACAGATCACCTGTCCCACAGTGCTCAGGTTCAGGTCCGTTCCGATATTGATACAGTTATCAATAATCGTTCCCACGCCATCGATGTAGAGAAAGAATGCGATCAGAAAGAAAAATACTTTTTTATCTTTTGTTGCGATAAACCTGATGGTTTCAAAGATCCTGCGGAACGCACTTCTCACTGCATGTTCTTTCTTTTCCACGTAATTGATCTGTTTATAATTCTTTATCAGCGGAACCGTCACCAGAAGCCACCAGAGCCCCGTAACCGCAAACCCGATCGCCATGGATAAACTGCCGGAAATGATACCCGCCATATCCGGTCCGAGTACATAAGCCACCAGCGCGATCAGAAACGGAATACACGATCCCAGATATCCCCATGCATAGCCATAAGAAGAAACTTCGTCCATCCGTTCTTCTGTGGTGATATCGTTTAACATCGAGTCATAAAACATCAGGGACATATTGTAAAAGATCTTGGTTACTGCAAACAGGAGCAAAAATACGATCCACTGACAGGCAAATCCATTCAGGATGCATCCACAGACGCCCACTGCAACGGTACTGGTAAAAAAGATTTTTTTCATGCCTTTATAATCAGAAATCGCTCCACACACTGGACCCAGCAACGCAACCACGATCGTGATCACCGCAATCGCCATCGAGTAATAAGCCGTTGCCCGATCCGATGTCAGCTGCCCCGGCTTTGTCCCTATCGCCATCGCCTTAAACCAGATAGGTATCAGCGCACACGCCAGCATCGTATACGCCGAATTACCCACATCATAAAGCACCCAGGCGAACTCTTTGTCGTTCAGATTGCGGAATATTCTTCTCTTCTTCATACAGCGTCCTCCATCCCCATATACATTTTCTGAAAATTATCTTTTTCCACGACACATTATATAATTTATTATATATGAGAATGATTAATTTCACAATCTTCTCCATGTAAAATATTGGTTAACAGCATATGTTCCGCTGGACATTTGTTCTTCAATTGTATGTTTTTCTTTCTGCTTTACTCTCTCACCCAGCACTCCCGGATCTCAGCGATGTACATGGTATGATAATCTTTTTCCGGATACCATCTTTCATCTTCTTCCGTTTCATAGAAGTTTTCCGGTTTGATCTCGTCATGGTAAAGCTTTCTGCATACCAGCACCTGTGTAGCCTCTTCGAATCCCGGCTGACCGTCTACTTCTGTCAGATGCAGACCGGACTGTTCGATCTTGTCCGGGACATCTTTGCCGGAGACTTTGCCGAGGTAGCCCAGCTCTTTCATGTGCTCGCCACCGAAGAAACTGATGGTAAATGTATCACCTGCATCTACGAATTCTTTGGTGTGACGCTGCGGGCGGATATATACTGTTGCCACATTCTTACCCCACAGAACGCCGATGCCGCCCCAGGAAGCGGTCATTGTATTGGCTTTGCCGTCTTTTGCTGCAGAAATCAGCATCCATTCGGAACCGATCTTCTCAAAAGGTTTCATATCGAGTGTTTTTACATCAACTTTTTTAAATCCCATCGTACCTGTCCTTCTTTCTATAACACAGAAGGTAACTGCAGGCTGCTGCCCCGGTTACCTTCATTTCTCAGTAACTGTCTCATCTTTCACAGCTACTGTTATTATACTATTTTCTGCTAATATCGCAAAGCTATTTCTGCGATATTTTTGCCTGTTTCTTCTCATTCGCAGATTCCAGTATTCCACCGATGATCTGTAACAGAATCGCAAGTCCGATCAGACTTCCCGCTGCGATCTTACCATGAAATGTCACGAAAAATGCAAGTACCCGTCCCAGCACAGGAACAGAATACACTACCTTTCCCATGTAATAATCATAGCCCACCGGATACAGATCCTCTTTTTCATTTGCATCACCCTTGGTGTGGATCTGACCGGTTACTATATCATTTTTGATAACCCTGTGTGTGATGATCGCTCCCGTATCCATAGAACTGTGGAATGCGATCACATCATCTGTCTCGGCATCCTCCGGTGCTCCCGGCTGTACATAGACCAGACTTCCCACCGGTATCGCCGGCTCCATACTTCCACTGATGACTGTATAGATCTCATATCCGAAGATCCGCGGAAGGGTTAATGGCAGACATACAAGAATCACTGCCACCAGACAGACCGTTCCGAATATCTTACAGACCCGGGCACATCCTGCCAGTGCCCCTCTTTTTTCTTTCTTCTTTTTTCCCATATCCTGTACCAGAACCGATGCCTGCCCGAAAAACACCTTATGACAGGCCCTGATCATCCTTTGCATTATTCAGACTTCTGACAGACTTCACGCTGTACCGGATCTCATACACGGTATCTTTCTTCCGGAACTGTGCATCGATGCGTTTCTGGATCTCCTGACAATCCTCCGGTTTTGTATTGATCAGAAGCACCAGATACTGTCCCTTCCCGTAACGGGTAACTACGTCTCCCGCACGAATACTTCTGCAGATACTTTCCCATATATACCGTGACAGTACCTCTGCACATTCATCGGATCTGATGGGATGTTCCTCCATATCCGTTAATGTACATAACATCAGCTGCACCTGTTGACCGCTTCGCTCTATCATACGTGCAACCATATGATAAATCTCCCGGAACACCATCCAGTTACACTGATATGGCTCCTGTACCTTTTCCAGCTGTTCTGTCATATTCTCCTGTATATTATCCAGTATATCATACGGATGGTCAAGCTGTTCTTCGATTTTTCTCCGGAAATCCTTTAATTTGCACAGTTCTTCTTCCATATAGACCTGACGATACTTTTCCATGGTTTCCACATACAGACTCTCTATCTGTTCCGTTCTTCCCATACCGGTCAGTGCCTCGATCACCAGCAGTTCCCCTTCTTCATATGGCGCTGCTTTCGATACATGCCGGCCCAGCTTCTCCAGCTGAATATATGCCTTCTTTTTCCGCAGAAGCTCTGCCATATATTCTATCAGCTTCAGGAACATAGTATGGTAACGCTCCCGTTCCTCTTTTACCCAGCCTTCCTGCTCAGAGTCCTTAAGAAAAGCACCTTTATACAGCAAGGCAGCTTTCCAGCACAGCTCAAGCTGTTCCTCCCAGTCTCCTGCCCTGCATGCTCTGTTGCAGTACTCTTCAAACAACTGCGCATCCTCTTCAAACGGAATCTCTTTGTCCCAGTAAAATCTTCCCCTTCTGGAAATAATATATTTTCCTTTCGGAAGCCCTGTCTGCTCCAGCTTCTTTCTGATATTATAAATCAGGCTGTGGATCGCATGATTCGCATCGTCCAATGTCCGTTCACCAAACAAAACCTTCTCCAGATGTTCCCGGCTGATCCCCTCTTCTCCGCTATGGAAAATCAACTGCAATACCAGTGCAAACTGCGTCTCTTTTTTCTTCTTTGCGATCAAAGATCTCCCCTGATATTTCAGGGAAAAATCACCGAACATTTTTACATACAAAACCTGGTGGTTCTTCGATTTTTTGTTCTTCACATACGTTCCACATGTTTGCATACTTCTGTTTACAGCCTCCTGAAACAACCACTTTCCTGAGTTGTATTACACTTTCACGGAAAATATGATTTTCGTTCCTTCCGCGAAATATACATGCATATTATAATACATTACGTGAAGGAAAGCAAATCTTCTTTATATGTTATTTTATGCAAAATAGAATACCCTTCGCGACTTTGATTTGTGTGGACAACAAAAAAACTGCTGTATGGAGTTTTGTTTTTACTCCATACAGCAGTTTCACTGTTCTTTCCACTGTCTGATTATCTGTGTACACGTTTTCTGACGATCACAATACCTGCTGCCAGTGCTGCAAGTGCTGCTACGCCGATACCAACGCCGGCTACCAGAGGAAGGCTCTTCTTTACTTCCTTGTTGCCATCCAGGTCTTTGTCACTCTTCGGTACATCCTCATCATCCAGATCTTTCAGATCCTGGTCTGCTTTTGGTGTATCTTCATCACCGATGGTGGTGGTGTCTTCGTTACCCTGTGCATCCTGGGTGGTTCCGCCGTTTTCTGTGCCTTCTGTTCCCTGATTATCTGTTACATTGCCAGGTCCGCCATTGCCGGTCCCACCTGTGGCATCTGTGCCCTGTGCATCACCGTTTCCGGTGGTTGTGCCTGCTGCGTTACCGCCATTGGCATTGGTTCCTGTGCCACCGGTTGTGCCTGTAGTTCCACCAGTTGTGCCTGTAGTTCCGGTAGTACCACCGGTTGTAGTTGTTGTACCTCCCGGTACGGTAACTGTCTGCTCAGTGGTATTGGTGATGGTCTGTCCCGGTGTTGTCACGGTTACGGTCTCATATGGCAGATAATTAAAGGTAAATACGTTCTCTGCTGCATTGGCAGATAAGGTCTTGGTCAGGTTTCTGTACTCCGGTGTGTAACCATCGATATAGGTATATGCAACCACCGGTTTGTCACCTACATTACCATAGAAGGTCTGGCTGTCTGCCAGCTTGTTGCCGTTGGCATCCTGATAATTGATGGTGTAAGCTACCTGATCGCCTTTGATTCCGTATGCTACTACGTATTCCTGGTCTTCTTTCACATCAAATGAAAGTGTATTCAGTTTTTCACTATTATCACGTCCGCTTTCTTTAATTCCACGAACATAATATTTGCTGTTACTACCCAGCGAAACTGAGGTTAATAGTTCTGACATATTTACCGGATCATTTGGATTCAGTTTGTCTATTACAATAGCACTCTTATCATCGCTAACAGAAACTGTAGCATTATTTCCTTTTACCAGATTTCCCGGTATACCTGTAAATGTTCCCTGTTTGCCGCTGTAAATTGTTACCTTATACGTATAATCCTCTGCCTTAACACTCACAGGAACCGATCCAAGCAGAAAACAAAAGGCCAGAAGAACTGTGGCTATCTTATACATTTTTTTCATCTCTGACCCTCTCCTTTCTCCTCTTTTCGCTTCTTGATCAGTACCACTGCCAGAATCAGAAGAATCACGCCGCTTGCCAGCGCTACTGCACTGATGGCAAGGATCTGAGTGGTATCACCTGTTTTCGGGGATCTCACAACATTCTTTGTCGGTGTCTGCACTGTCTTGGTCACTGTCTTATTGACAACTTTGTCTTCGCCCTTCTTCGTCACGGTTGTCACCGTCACCGGATCGGCTGCGAAGCTCATCTGGAGACTTGCCAGTGTATCCTGATAATCATTACCCTGTGTCTCACCGTCCAGCTTTACTGTCAGATGCACAGAAGCTACATCACCTTTGGAGAGGCGATCCAGATACAGATACTTCTCCAGTGCATCGGTAGCCTGGTGAAGACCTTCACCCTTCGTGGCATCCTCACCGCCTACGGTTTCGCTGTCGTATAATACGGTTTCCTTCTTATCCGGTCCCACATAAGTCAGCTTATAACCATATGCGCCGCCTTCTGCGATGCTCTGGCTGTCTTCCAGAGATTTTAATACTTCGTTGGTCATATACCAGTCTGCATCTTTCTCGCTGGTGTTCTTCAGTCCTACCTGAAGTTCCATGGTATCTCCCGGCTGTAACTGGAAGATATCTTTCTTCATGTCTGCGGAAGTAAAATTACTGCTCATCTTGGAACCGTTGAATTCTACCTTCCAGTCAGAACCTCCCTGCAAGGTCTCTGCAAATGCTGTTGTATGTATGCCTACGGCCATGATCGCTGCCATGGCAAGGCACAAAATTCTTTTTTTCATCTTCTGCACCCTCCTATCGTAAGCTGATATTGCCATTGCCGTCTACGTCTACATCCACACCCCAGGCACTCTTGATGGCGTCCTGTGCGTTGTGCGTCTGCACTGCATCTGCTTCGGCTTCAAGCTGGAAATTATAACCATCGTATGCGTAGGTTGTGGTGATGGTTTTATAACCATCCTCTTCCTTCACATCCTGTGTTACCTTTGTGGCGATGCTCTTGTCGATGGTTAAGGTATTACTCAGAGCCGGTGTGCTTTTACCTGCCGGAAGAATACCGGTGTAATAAAGAATGGTTCTCTCTTTTGTAGATGCATTCTTGTCGATCACCCAGCCACTTCCCTCTTTCAGATTCAGATTCAAATCGATCAGATCCGGGGAAAGAGTGGTATCTTTCACACCTTCTTTGTCTGTCCAGCTCTTCTTGATGATTACTCTGACATAACTGTCGATGGAACCGCTGTTGGTTACCTTAAGTGCTTCATCGTACTGCTTTCCGGGTACGATCTTTTCTTCTTTCAAACCTGTCAGCAGATCGCCTGTTGCCTCATCCCATTTTCCATTTGAAATATAATTTCTTTTACTGATTTTAGTATAACTTTTGCCTTTATCATTACTTTCTTCTAGGCTGACACCGATTTTGGAAACCTCCACCTGTGCACCATAGTTCTCACTGTAATAAGTCAATGCCGCTCTGGCACTTCCCACCGTACTTCCTGCCAGCAATACCACAGAAGCGGAAAGAAGAGCCACGGTCAGTCCCCCAAGGGGCATTCTCTTTTTCTTACTCATCTCTCACCCTCCTATTCTCCGGCTGTCTCGCTGGTACCAGCGATCTGTGTCCAGTCTGCGTACGGTTCGTTGTTTTCATTATATAAAACCTTTGTGGATTCCTGAACGACGACTACATTAAAACTGTCTTTTGTATCCTTGCTGTCGATCTTAATATCCAGAACCGAACTGCTCTCTCCCGGAGCGACCGGCTCACTGTAATAATAATAGCCTTCCTCTCCCGGTGTCCACTTTCCATCGGAATCACTGTACTGCAGGCCATCCTGATATTTTTCTCCTGCCAGTGCTTTTACACGGACAAAACAAGCAAAATCACCGGTATTCTTCACAGTCACATGTTTGGTCCAGTTACTGAATTCCTCTGTAGGCTTTGTCTCCGTAAATCCCATATTCAGAGTTACATTACCGGAAGCCTCCGCATACGTGGTAAAATACGCCATCGCTGTTCCTGCGCTGATCCCCGCTGTCAGTGTCAGGGCTGCGGCTGCAAGGCAAAGACTTTTTTTACTTAATTTTCTCATATCCTGCACCCCTTTCCCTAATTGGCAATGGCGGGTTCATCTGTCTGCTGTTCCCAGCTCCACTCGCCGTCCTTATTCTCAAAATGGTTCACGATACCGGTTCCCGGGATCAGTTTTCCGTTGTACGTATTGGTAAAGCTGACGCTTGCCGGATTATCTGTAACTCCCTCGGCAACGATCACTGTTTCCTGTGTGCCACCGGAAGTGTTGCTGTAGCTTCCGCCTGCATACACTTCTTTTACAGTAACTTTTGTTCCTGCCGGAAGATGTTTCACCAGGACTGATTTTTTACCTGCCTGGTTGAACTTAATAGAAACTACATCACTGTAGACCTGTTCGCCGTTTCTGGTGCCTTCTACCTGGAAGACGAAGAGTGCATCCTTAAGGGAAGCATTGTACTCTGTCAGATCCTTGACGATCTCCAGATCTCCGTAACGCTGTGTCTGCTGCGGCTTCATACCGGTTGTCACATCATATACCCAGGTATCGTCCGGGTTCTCTTTGGAATAATAGTTATTCGGAAGAGATACCAGGTACGGGGTAAAATCATAGGTGTACTCACTGGTCTGCACGGTTTCGGCCTGTACCAGATACATACCGGTCTCCAGATTGTTGATCACACCGGTAGATTCCGCTGCACCTGCCGGTTTGGTAACTTTTACATCTGCGGTTGGTGCAATTTTCTTATTCTCTACGATCTTCATGGCATCCTCTGCCATCTGTGCCCATTCCTCTGCGGTGGTAGTACTGCTCACATTTTCCAGCCCCAGACCAGCAAAATCCGTATACTTTGCAGTATCATACACTGCTTCTTCTGTAATGTCCGCTACCTTGTACACATCTACCGGAATCTCCAGGCTACGAAGCTCATCGAACTCCGTGTCTTCCAATGTAAATGTAAGAGAACACTTCTTATCTGTCTCTACTCCGAGAGCACCATATACACTGGATAAACCGGCTGCTGATAAAACAGTTATTGCTGCAAGGGTCAGCGCCCCTGCGGTTTTTATTCTCTTTTTCATAGTCACCTCTATCCCTCCTTCGACATATCATCCGTCTTACCGGAGCGTTTCTTATTCTTCCGGTCAAACAGGAACTTCATGATCAGTATCACAAGCAGTGTCACTGCTAATCCTAAGATTAAGTATAACATATAATAATTCTGGATGGCACGCAACATGCTGTCTACCGGTGTACTCTCCACTTCCTCCTCGCCGTTATACGGAACTCTCGTTCCCCGGACCAGAAGCCGGTGGGAATTGACACCATATGGGGTACAGGTGAATAAGGTCACCTGATCTTCCCCCTCCTGGATCTGCAGTGCCTCCTCCAGTGTCTCGTGATCATCTTTATCTACCATATCCAGAATCTGGTCTACCTGATATGCCATCGTCTCATCCAGTACATGGATATAAAACATATCCCCCTGCTTCAACTGGTCAATATCTGTAAATAATCTGGCTGCCGGAAGACCTCTATGAGCGGCAAGTACACTGTGTGTACTTTCTCCGCCGATGGGAAGGGATGTGCCGTTCATATGACCGATCCCCGTCTGTAAAACATCCTCCGCGGTTCCGTGGTAGATGGCAAGCTTGATATTGATCTTCGGGATGGAGAGATACCCCATCACGCCATCACCTGCCACATTCAGAACCTTCCAGTAGTCTGTGTCCTTCATGTCCACATCATCACTGCCGAACGCATCACCATATATATTATTCTGTACCAGAGTACTGTCGAACTCTCTCGCCGCTTCCCACTCTTTCGTGTAATCCTCCGGCTGCATATCGCTGACCGCCTGTTCATAATTACTGATCAGCCTGCTCTGCCGGTACGTATTCCACTGATTGGATACCGTGGGGTAGGCAAGGATCCCAAATCCTACCAGAAACAGCAGACCAAAGAGAATTCCCGATAATTTTCTTCTCATCTCTCTTCCTCTTTCCGGTCAGAGGCATCTTTTGGTGCCCCACCTGCTGCTACCTGTTTTTCTTTCCTTTTTCTCTTATACCGTTTGTCGTACTGCCATAAGAATATGATCAGCACTGCGGTTACTGCAAGCCCTACCACTGCCCATAACAGATAGTTGGTATAGAGACTCATCGGAGATTCTTTCTCTTCCTTCTCGATCGTCTCTTCCTCATACGGTACGCGATGCCCTCTTACCAGAAGACGTTTCGTGTTGACCGCGTATGGAGTACAGGTCAGAAGAGTTACCAGATCCTGTCCCGGCTCCACTGCCAGATCACTGGTATTCTCCGGTTCCACGATATGGATCTGATCCACTTCGTAGCAAAGTGTCTGATCCAGTACACGGATCAGAAAATGATCTCCGTCTTCTAGCTGATCCAGGTCTGTGAAAAGACTGGCACTTGGAAGACCACGGTGTGCAGAGATTACCGAATGGGTATTCTCTCCACCTACCGGAAGGGAACTTCCTTCCAGATGACCGGCTCCTTTGCTGAGCACTTCTTCTGAAGTGGTGTGGAAGATCGGGATCTTGATATTGATCTTCGGCACTTCCACATATCCCATCATCTCATCTGTCAGGATGTTCAGACAGGACATATATTCCTCACCGGGCTTATCGGATGCTGCTGCGATTGCGAAAGAATCGGGAAGGATGCTTGGAAGAAGCGACTGGTTATACGCATTGGCCCGCTCCCATTCCTTTTCATAATTAATGGTTCCTTTCCTTGATTCGTCTTTTACTACAGATTCATATTCCGAGATCAGTCGGCTCTGTCTGTAGTTATTCCACTGGTTTGCCACCAGCGGATACAGCAACAAGGACAAACCGGCTAAAAACAAAATTCCTGCTAATACAATTGATAATTTTTTCTTCATCCGGGCTCTCCTTACTGTTGTATCTTGTTTCAACTCTAATGCTATATCTATATGCTGTCTTGTCATGCTTTTTTATCAAAAACGGGGCGGGCGAGCCGCCCCGTTTTCATGGGTTCTTCCGTTCCTCCTGAGAGTGTACGGGGTTCCTTATGATTAATTATTTCTGAGTTTTTCTTCTTGTTGCAAAGAACAGACCAGCTGCTACGATCATGATAGCGCAACCGCCGATTGTGAAGATTGTTGTACCGATACCACCGGTGGATGGCAGAGCGGAGAGTTTTGTATCGTTAATAGAAATACCTACAGAAACATTTTCTTCAGTAGATGCTTCAATTGTAGCATCTACACCGTCTGCATTAATAGAGTATCCTGCCGGAGCTTTTGTCTCTGTAAAGTGGTATGTTCCTTCATCAAGACCTTCTACTTTTACAGTTCCATTAGTTGCTACAACTGTCTGAGATGCACCGTCTGTTCCTTCATCAGCTAATTTATATTCACCATCTGCTTTTTTCACAAAATATAATGCTTCATCTGATCCAGTTTTAGTAACTGTAAACTCTGCACCGTGCAAAACAGTTGTTCCATCTTCTGCATATTTTGTCAGTGTAATGTCACCTGTATGTCCGATAACAATCGTTGGTGCATAATTAACTGTATTGGAAGTTGCTCCTGCATTGTTGTTATATCCCTCTTCACTTGTTACAGTACCGGTATATGTTACAGTTACTAACTGACCTGCATTCGCTTCTGTTAATAAATCATTTGTAAATGCGACAGTCAACTTGCCGCTATCAGCCACATCTACATTTGTTTTGGCAGTAACGTCTGTATTACCAATTTTTACCACAACTGTATTTTTAGCAATTGTCAAGCCCTGCGGTTCATCAGTAATCTGGAAACCGTTTAATGTCTGACCTTCATCATTCTTATATACCGGGAATGTAGTTGTAACTGTAAAGTCTACTGTCTGACCGACCTTTACAAATCCATCTGATGCCTCTTTTGTTACTGTATGTCCGGATGCTTTTGCTACAACTGTTACATTCTTAGCCACAGGAACACCACCTGTCGCTTCTGCTGGTGATCCTTCATAATCATAGGTATTAGCAACCATCAGATTATACTCTGCACCCTCATCATCTGCCGTAATAACATATGCACCAATTTCTACATCTGCAAAAGTATGAGAAGTTCCTTCTTCTTCCACAGTAGCTTTAGCAGTTGCAGATGCAACAGCTGCCTTTAATGCCTTCGTGTCTCTAATCTCATATTTATTAGTGTTTGTATTTAATATAACTGCATTTTCTGGTACCCAATCAGCTAATTTCCAGCTATATTCATTTGTTTCGTCATTCAGCTGCAATGTCGCTAATTCATACAGATTTAATGTTGTTGTTGCCTTGTCTGACAGACCATTTACTGTAATACTGCTTTTAATTCCTGTAACTGATGTTGTTGCTGCGAATGTCGGTACGCTCATTGCCAATACCATTACCATCGCCATAATCACTGATAAAATTCTTTTCATTTTACTCATATGATTTTCTCCTTTTCTTTTTTATTTCCTCTCTTTTATTTTCAGTGCCTTTTCTCCTTTTATTTGCACTGGAAATCATTGTTGTGGCTTGGAGGCCACTGAAATATTAAGGTTCCTTATTTTTTCAGCACCTCCTTGCCTTTCATCTTGTATATGATCAGAATGCCTGCGAACATCAGCAAGATTCCACTCATCAGGATGTTGAAGATTCCGGTGTGACCGGTGGATGGAAGATCGTAGACTACCTCATTTTTGAAGTACAGGTGGAGTGTTCCATCTGTTTCGGAAATCTCACTCTTGTCAATTTCACCATTAGACTTATCTGTGGTATAGCTTACAAGACTTCCACCTTTTGTTGTCTTTATAGTCCACACTTCATTGCTTAATACATAACCTGTAGGAGCTTTTGTCTCTTTAAGTGTATACTCACCTTTTTCAAGGCTGCTTACTACTTTTCCAGCTTTCTTCCAGATGATTTTTCCATCAGTATTTGATGTACCGGTATAAACTGTTTCTCCGTCCTGCTGTAAGACAAATTCTGCACCTGGCAAACGAACCTGATTTCCGCTTGTGCTTACTTTTACAATATCCCAAGCTGTCGTTGCTTTTTCGTTTGTAAAAGTAACGCTTCCAACGGTTCCACCACTGTTTTCATTATAAGTGTAATTTTTGATAACATCTACATCTTTACCATCACTATCAGTTGCCATCTCATATCCAAGTTTGAATGTGACACTCTCTTGTTGCTCATCGCTAGTGTTTCTACAGTTTGTAGTGTTATCAACCTGATAACCGGTCAATACATATCCGTTCGAATCAACTTCGCTTATGGTATATGTTCCACGAGGTAAATCCTTCAGGTCTTCACCATCAAATTTTACTTCGGTGGAACCTGTTGGAATAGTAATGGAAACATTTTTGATTTCAACTCCAGACTCGTTTTTAATACTGAAGTGGAATGTACATTCTGTTTCCAACGCACTTTCCAATTTCTTTGTAATCTGGATTTCACCTGATACAACTTTGATTGTATAAATGCCATACAGTTTTGCAGAATCTTTTTCATTTACAGCTTCTACAATATGATCTGCATCACCTGCTATATTGTTGGCTGTATTTGCATTACTTTCGGCTGTGGGTTCTCCTGCATTATACCTTACTTTTAGATAATATGTAGTATCTGTATCTGCAGTTAAATCTGTAACCTTAGTTGTACATTCTGGATCCCTGTACCATTCAGTTGTAAAACTACTCTCCGGAACACTATACTTACTAGCATTTCCTTCAAGATCGAACATTTCCTTCAATACAGTGTTTGTAGCCGGAAGACTATCACCTTTATAGATCGTGACTTCTTTGTTTTTGACCTTCAGTTCGGCTTTTACGTTAACCTTAGGTTGAGGAAGAACTGCATCTCCATATCCGGTATGGATCATAGAATCCGGTGAAATATTAGTAGGTACATCATTGCCACCGATATAGTCATCTTTAGCTTTTACAGTAATTGACTTGTTCCAGCTTCCATTCTTACTATTCGGAATTGTTTGTTCATTCCAAACAATGTACTGATTACCAGTAGTTTTGTCGTAATATACTGTTCCACCATTCTTTAATGTGATTCCCTTATCGATTCCCGAATAATTGGAAGTAATTGGGTTTCCTGAATCATCCAAAATTACAAATCTAGGATCAATTACATCTTTTATTTGCGCATTTTTCATGTCCTGATCGTGTGTTATTGTTGTCTGGATGTTTTTGAAAATAGTTTTTAATTCATCAACACTCGAAGCAGGATATGCGCAACCTTTAGATGCGATATTATCTTCCAACCATTTTTTAGTGTCCTTATTAAGTTTTAAACCAATTGTGTAAACAGTAATACCTTTTTCTTTGAGCTTCTGGGCTTGCAATTCAGACTTATCTTTATCGTCTTTACTGCTCGGATCTCCATCTGTAAATAGAATTACATAACGCGGAACATTTTCTTGCTTATTTTCTTCTAGTTGTTTCAATGCACGCTCTAAACCAAGTTGTGGAGACGTTCCAGCTGATGCGTAGATACTACTGATTTTCTTCACTAATTCGTCTTTGTTAGTTCCAATCGTTGTGAGCCCACTCACTAGGTTTCCAACATAATTAAATGTTGCTATACCAATTCTGCTATTAGTAGAAGAAGCTGCCATCGATGTAGTAAAAGCGGAAGCTGCTTCCTTTAAACCGGTTAAACTACTATCAATCGTATAAACTTTCTCTGTACTGGAATTATTAACGTTATTCCACGAAGTACCGTTGTAATATATCCACTTACCATTAAGATATATCATCGGTTGTTTTGCATTTTCATAACTCCACTTCCCGTATTTGACCGTCTGAATTGATTTCGTGTAATAATAAACCTTGGTTGTATCTAAAGTATTTTTAATATCTTTATATTTCCCAACACTCTTAAATCCCTCAGAATCACTATTACTATTACTAGTATTATATAACATACTACCCGATGTATCAAAAACCATCATTACATCTGCTACCGCAGCCTGTTCTGTCGAAGTAGTTGATGTTAATTTGGAAGCAGCAGTAATATCAATCTGATAGGTACGTTTATCCCAATCAATTACTTTTGCTGTTTTATTATAATCGAGCGAACTGTTTATAAGTTCTTCTTTTGTCATATTCAGGATCTGGTAATAAGAACCTGCTTTGTCTGTATATCGTGTAGTTCCATCAGATAGATATAAGGTCGCTATAGCTGTATTGTTGCTATCTAACTCAACTTTTACGATCCAAGTATCCAACGATGGGATGTAGCCGCTAGGTGCAACATCTTCACGTAACGTATAAGTTCCCACGCGAAGTTTGGTAAATTTTACATTACCATTTTCTCCTACTGAATTTGCAGTTTGTGTTTCGCTTGTTTCATTATTTACTAAGGTAAATCTGGCGCCCTGTAATCCTTCGTTGTTCTTGTTTACTTTTTGAAGATTCAATTCAGCCATCGGAACCTGACTAACTTCTGCTATACTTGCTGATGGAAGTGTGAATTTCATCTTACAGTTTGATTCTCCGGCACCACGTTCCATGTACAGAACAGTTAATGTATGTTCTTTCTCTTTTTCTTCTGGTGTAAGCTGACCAGCTGTTTTCCCTAATTCTTTCCAAATATCAACAGTTCCATCAGCCGCGCTATGAATTCCACCAAGATCCAAAACTAATTTACCATCGAGTAATACCCATAAATCATCGTCTCCGGTAAACTCATAATTCATCGGTCCTACATAATCTCCGATTTTAAATGGAACATCGTACCGCATTCCAAAGAAATAATTATGTGCTGTTTCGGAGCTTTCATAGCTGAGCTTCCGAGAATTATCCAATGGATAAAAATCGGATCCCTCGGTGGTAAGCACATTACCATTTGTATCTTTTACAGTTTTTAATGTGTAGGTATCTCCACTTTGTTCAAATCCCAGCTTTAAATCTTTGTAAACTTTTCGGAGATATCTGGTTCTACCATTTACGTCACATGTAGCATTTGAATCCTCAAAGAAACCTGGTTCAGGATAATTAAACTCAACTTTACCATCCTTATCCAATCCTTTGAGAATGCCTTTTACAACCTCTTTACTACCCGTATAATTATTTGCATATTTTCCACCAATTGGAATCGTATATTGATACTGGTTAAAATTTTGTGAGGTAGTTCCTGCTGTTAATTTTTTTCCACCTATCGGGGAATCACCAAGCATATTAAACGAATAATACGTATTGTTATTATTTCCTGCTTTTACAGTATAATCATAAAATGTTGTATCTCCATTAATATCCTTAGTTTTGGGAGTGTAATATACCTTAATTGTACAATCTCTGGTAACTGAAAGTTCATTATTTGTATCTACAGTTGTTGTTGTTTCAGTTCCGTCTGCTGTTTCGACTTTAGTAACACTTGCGACATCCCAGTTTGTTGCTTTTGTATAATCGTTGATTTTACCTCCGATTGGAAGTGTCAATACATCATCTGCATATATCTTTTCTTTGGGATTTTTTGTATTATCATAGTGTTCTATGGTAACAGTAACTTCTGAGCCACCTTTCTGAACAATGACATATTTTGAAAAATGCGGAGCATCGAATACGACTTTTCCTTCTCCATCGACAGCACCGTTCATGTCTTCCGCTACGTTGTTATCATCCACATGCAGTACTGCTGCATCCTCACTGGATGTGATTTCCGGAGTGTCTACGCTGACCTGTACCGGAGTAGTTGGCTGTACTTCGGAACCGTTTACCAGGAATTTGATATCGTAGGAGAAGATATTCTTGATGGAAAACTGTTCTTCGATCGCTTTTTCTTCTACTGCTTTTTCGATTTCCTTTACTTCGTCTTCTGAAGTGATCTCTGTTACGGAAAGCTGTGCGTCTGCGGGAAGTGCTCCTGCTTCTGCGGTTACGTTAACGGTTGCGTTTCCAACAGCCTGGCTCCATGTGAGCTGCTGGTTTTCAGCTTCCGCCTGTGTTGCATCTTCTTCAGGAGTTTCAGCTGTAGCATTTTCTGATGCAGGTGCTGTCTCCTCGGTCGGTGCAGCTGCAGGTTCCTGGGCTGCCGGTGCCTCTGTTGTCGGCTGTTCTGCAGCAGGTGCTTCCGCTACCGGCTGGGCTTCCTGGGTTTCGGCGATTGTTTCCGGTTCTGCGGCAACCTGTTCCACGGCTGCGGGTTGTTCATCGGCTACTGCCTGGCCTTCATCTGCTGCGTAGGCAGCCACGTCCATGTCATTGGCAACGGCTTCGTCCTGAGTCTGTACTTCCGCTTCCTGTGGGTATTCGGCCTGTCCGGTCTCGGATGCGAATATGAAGCTGCTGTTGCTTATGGCAACGACCATGCAAAGCACCAATGCCAGAAGTCTTTTTTTATTTCTACTTTTCATGGTTTTCTCCCTCCTCTTCATCCAAAGCACTCTCTATCAGTTTTAATAATTCTAAAGCGCTGCGGAACTGCTGCTTTTCTTTTTTTTCCACCCAGGTCACCGAACCCTGCCAGGTGGCATTCTGCCTGTTGTAAATATTTAAGATAAAGGTCTCCGTCTTTTTAGTAGAATCGCTCACAGCTGTTCCACCTCCTTCTGTACTCTGTTTTTATATATGTATTATAATAAACGCACCATTACTAAAAGCATTACAGTCATTATATATTTTGTGTTTTTTTTATTTTTGTTGGATTCTGTAACGTTTTGTGATATCGGTGCGGATCCTGTTCCCTGTTGGCGTAATTATGTCCGTCTGCTGGTGATATATGTGGAATCTACTGTATTTCCTTGGATTGGTACGTTTCTCTGGCGGGTTTTTGCCTCATTACTTATATTGTATGTGGAATTTTATGGTTTATGACAGGGTTTTTGAGATCGATCCGGTGGATCCTATTATATATAGAAGAAACTCGTTTTTTTATTATTCTTTCATTTTGTTCCAATCTGTGATTGAATTACCCGGATGTGAAATGTAATACTTTTTGATGTTTTCCGCCTGTAAAGTAAAAAGCAGGAATCCTTATCTTTCCTAAGAGTTCCTGCTTTTTTCTGTACTTTTATTTTCTTCCCAGTATGGCATCCATCTCGATGATCAGTTCCAGGACACTGCAGAATTTCATCTCCTGATGTCCTTCTTTCCATGCAAGGATGCCCTGCCAGGTGGCGTTCTGGCGGTATTTGACGAAGATGTGGAACGTGGCACAGATGCCGTTTTGTTCCATCAGCTGCTGATATTCCACACTTTTTTCATGTAGTTCTTCCATCGCACACTTTTCCGAAGTGAACTCCCGAAGGACCACGGAGGATTCCGGAAAACGAATGCTGTCGTAAAAGTCTGCCATGTAACGGATCAGCTGCACGACATTTTCAAAGGACTGTGGCTCCTGGGAATAACCGTGATATAGTCGGCCGGATATCTCGCTGGCCTGACTTTCGTCCACACACACCGTGATCAGGTTCGGTGCTGCCAGTACTCCTCCATTCCAAAATTGACTCATGTTTCACACTCCTGTTCCTGTTGCCTATTTCCAGCGAAATTCATTTCTCTGAAAGCTTAATCTTGCATTTGGATTCTCCACGTCTGCGATGGATGATACGTAATATTCCAGATATTTGTTCCAGGATCCATGTTTTTGTGTGAACCGTGCGGCGATGCGCCGGAAGATAATGTCACAGTTTTCCTGGTTGGTTCCGACCAGAAGGATCAGGAACTGAGACGGGCTGTATTTGGAAAAGGAATCTCCGCGGCGCAGACTGCTTTTTACTGCCCGGTGCAGTTCCATGGCCATCACATCCAGCTTTTCCCGGTTTTCCATCGGATGGCCGTTGCCGTCTGTCAGGGAGCATACCATAAGGAATGCGGACTGTCCGTTTCGCTCGATCAGTCGACGCACCAGCCGGTAGTTATCCCGGAAGCTTGGAAGGCTGCAGTAGAAGGCACCGTCTTCGTACTTCGGTTCTTTCAGGTCTTCCTTGATCTCTCCTGCCGCATGGTATTTTCTTCCCATCCGTTCGCTCATCTCCTGGAACTGGTTCATCATGCGCTCGGATGGTGTGATTCCCAGTTCTTCAAAGAACATTTTTGAAGTCGCATCGTACAGCTGATATGCTTCTTTGTAGCGGTTCATACCCATCAGGGCATCAATTTTTAAGGACTGCCATTCGTCGAACGGATAGATCTCGATGGCATTGTCTGTCAGTTCCAGAATGGTGTCGTATTCGTGCTGTTCTTTTCTGTAGGCACACAGCCGGCGGAGTATCTTGGAATATTTGTCTTTGTAACGGACACTGTTCATGATGACCCAGTCTTCTCCGGACTGCATCGGAAGAAGTTCTCCTTTGTACAGCCTGCAGGCCTTCTCCCACAGATTCATCTTCCTGGTTTCGTCTACTTCTTCTTCTCCTTCTCTGACAAGTTCCATAAAGCGTGCCACATCCAGATCTACTTTCATCGGGCTGCGCCAGTAAAAGACACCTTTTTCTTTTACGATATACTCATATTCCGGCAGTCCCGCCTCGATCAGCATCTTGCGCAGACGGAATACCGTCACACGCAGGTTATTGCCCACATTTGCCAGCTCTTCTCTTCCAAAGAGATCGTCAAGCAGCTGGGCTCTGGGGATTCCTGTGCTCCCGCGGTCCTCCACCAGACTGGAATGTAACAGAATCTGCAGTAGTTTTACTGCTTTGGTTGCCGAGTTTCTCTTGAAGGTTATCGGCTGTTCTCCATAGGTTATGGAGAACCTTCCCAACATATTCACTTTGAGTTCCGGTAACTGATTATCCATATGGTTCCCTCCCCTCATCTACTCTTCGTTTTTATCATAGAAAAGTAAATCGCCTCCGGTATGGTATCTCCCGGAAGCGACTTCTCGCTGATTTTATTTTAGTCAGTAATCTCTTCTTTGTCAACGCAAAGCATTACACTTTTTTTACTTTCCACGATTTTCTGATCACCTTCGCCAGTTCTTCCTCACGGATCGGTTTTGCGATATAGTCATCCATTCCTGCTTTGCGGCAGGTTTCCCGGATGTCTGCTGTAGTCTGTGCAGTCATCGCAATGATCGGAATCGATGCCGCATCTTCCCGTTTCAGATCACGGATACGCTGTGTGGCTTCCATGCCGTCCATCACAGGCATCATCACATCCATCAGGATCGCATCGAAACTGCCGGCAGGTTTTTTGGAAAACAAAGCTACTGCTTCCTGTCCGTTCCATGCTTTTTCTACTTTTGCCCCTGCTTCTTCCAGATAGAACTGTGCGATCTCCATATTGATCTCATTATCCTCTACCAGAAGGATCCTTTGGTCACGGAGGAGATCCGATATATCTTCTCCCACTGTGTTTGTTTCTGAAGCGGCTGTCTCACTGACGGTGAACGGCAGACGGAAGGTAAATGTGGTTCCCTCTCCACGGACGCTCTCCACCTGAATGGTTCCGCCCATCTTTTCCACCAGACCTTTGACGATCGACATTCCAAGTCCGGTTCCCTGATAGCGTGTTCTGGCTCCGTATTGTTCCTGGGTGAACGGCTCAAACAGCTGATTCTTTACAAAGTCCCCGCTCATGCCGATACCGGTATCTGCGATTCTGAATTCGTACCAGGCTGTTTTTCCGTCACAGGATAATTCTTCCACGCCGGTATCCACGGATCCCTGCGGTTTGTTGTATTTGACCGCATTGCTGAACAGGTTCAGCATGATCTGGCGCAGCTGTAACGGGCTTCCTTTCAGTGCTGTGTGCTGTATATTTTTCCGGTGTACCCGGTGTGTAATCTGGTTCTGTTCCAGAAGTGGATTCATCAGTACCGCCACTTCCCGCATCAGCACTTCAAGGTCAAACGGTTCATTCTCTTCCTGGATCTGATTGGTTTCCAGTTTGTTCATATCCAGTACATCGTTGACAAGCGCCAGCAGATGATCGGCAGATACCTGTATCTTATCCATACATTCTTCCATCTTCTCCGGGTTGTGTGCATTTTTCCGAAGGATCTCCAGCATCCCCATGATGCCGTTGATCGGTGTACGGATATCATGGCTTATGCGGTTCATGAAGTCTGTCTTGGCTTTGCTTTCTGCATCGGCCTCCTGCACCGCTTTTTGCAGCCGTTCTTTTTCCTCTTCTTCTTTTTTATGGAATTCCGAAGTGTTCTTAAACAGGATAATTCCATGTACAGCACTGTGTTCTTTTCCGGTCTCCCGGTCATACAGCAGTTCCTGAGACATCAGGATCGTCTTCTGAAGCCAGATCATCCTGCCATCCTGTTTTTCTTCCCGGTACTCTACGGTGATCTGTTTATCCCCTTCCCGGAAGCGTTTCAGCAGTTTTTCCGAGGAATCCATGATCCGGTAGCTTTCCAGCGTATCGTCTGTCACCTTCTGACTCCGTTCTCTGCAGTAGGCATCGTAAGAGCATGGCATCTCCCGGTTGATAATAATGCTTTCACGTTTCACATGGTAGAATGCATTTTCCAGGCAGTCATTGGTCAGATCTACGGTATACACCGCTTCCGCAGTTTCCATTAATGCGTCTACATAATTGCTGTTTTCCAGAATAGACTGTTTCATCTGCTCGTAATAGCGGATCAGTTCCTGTTTTTCATCCACCTGGTTCTGCCTGCTGTCCCGGAATCTCTCCTGTCCCAGGATAAAATGGTGTAGTCTTCCATCTTCTGTGGCATCCAGAAATCTCAGGATCACTCTTCCCCGGTGAACCACATTCTCTTTTTTGTAACGATAGGGGATCTCCAGCTGGGGATTGTCCTTTGTCAGCTGCTGTTCCAGGGAGGTAAGCTGCAGGGTCTCCCAGAATTCTTTTCTTACCCGGTCGGTTGCCAGTTCTTCCACGATCTGTTCCACCGCCCCGGAATAATTACCGTCTTCCGCAAGAAAGTATCCGGTGCTTGACCGCAGGATCTCATACTGATCCATCAGGGCATCACAGTACAGACAGTCCGAAAAATGGTATTTTTCTTTTTTGATCCATTCCAGCAGTTCGTAGGCTTTCTGCTGTTTTTGTGCCGCTTCTTCGATCTTTGCCCTGTTTTTGTCCACGTACATGTTTTTATCCGCCAGCCGGAACAGTTCCCGGAGGGTGGAACCGGCAAAGTCCAGGGAGATTGCGTACCCTGCCGCATAGCTGATCGGCATCTCCGGGTGTTTTGCGGAGTAGTTTTTCATCTGTGTGCGGATCTTTTTTAAGGTTTCCCGCATCTTCGAGTGGTCAGTCTTTTGAAAAATCGCGATGAACTCATCTCCTCCGTCCCTGCCGACAAAGTTTTCCGGATCTACCGCAAGGCGAAGCTGTTCGGCAAAGGAACGGATATATTCGTCTCCCTTGTCATGTCCCAGATTGTTGTTGATGATTCGCAGGTTATTCAGATCAAACACACAGATGGCTGTACTCTCTTCTTCTCCGAGAGGTGTGGGATCGCTCAGGATCTCTTCGCATTTGTTTTTGTTCGGCAGCCCTGTGGATTCATCCAGATAGATTTTCTTTCGCAGGATCCTGTTTTGTGCCGCAAAGCGGAGTGCCCGAAGCAGTTCCACACCGATCAGAAGTACCAGGCAGACAATGTCTGCAACTACAATCTTTTCAAGATGATTCAATGCAGTCGCTCTTTTTTGTGAATATCGTTCCGCAATGCCGGTTACCTCATCACACATCCGGAAAAACTTCTCGCTCATATTGATGATTTCTGTCTGTTCATAGCCTTTTTGCCGTACTTTCGAGATTTCTTCTTTTAATTCCGTAAAGTAAGCTGCAAGTTCATCCATTTTTCCCTGGAATTCTGTATCCTCCAGCCGTACCAGATCCAGTTCGTCACTTCCGAAACGAAGTCCGTTGATGATCGCTTCCACGGTTGCTATCATCTCGTCATCCGGCTCCTTTGACACTTCCAGTTTGATCACCCGCTGGGTTTCTCCGCGAACCAGTCCGGCGTAGTTTACGACCCTTGCCGTTCCCTGGAGGTCACTGACCAGCGACATGATACCGAAAAACAAAATAATCAGTATTATCGTGAGTACCGTCATCCCTGCCCGAAGGATATATGATACTCGTTTTTCTCTTTTCTTCATCCATGTTTACCCCATATATGATTCATATTCCTGCGCTCTATTCTACCTGATTTTACCGAAAACTGCAATGTGAACAATATCGAATCTGTTTTCTGTTTTGCATGCATAATCTCTTAATATTTTTTTACTGTCTCTATATAATTATCGCTGCTGTTTGTTCCGTTGCCTGTATCGTCAATATCGTCGGTGATCTGATCCTCGTTACCGGACTCCATCCGGATGCTACCGGAGCAGCCCTCGCCACTGTTTTTGCACAGGCTGTCAGTGTGGAAAGTTCCTTACCATCGGTCTTCCTCCGGCTGAACCGGAAAGGTACAAAGAAAATCGTCCGATAGATTCACTGATATAACAAAACGATCCGCCGGAACTTTGTCTTTACTGGTCCGGGGAATCGGGTTTTTTATATTTCAGGGAGACTTTGTGATGCGCAGAGGTATCCCCATCCCACTCTCGCATTCGGCCACTCCGTCTCCCCGGGCAGTTGTTTTGCTCCGTTGATCAGATAGCTCTTCACCTTCTCCCCATACAGATACGGGTCATTTCCCCGCACAATCCCCCATTCCATCAGAAGTGCTGCCGCTCCGCTGACAAAGGGTGTTGCAAAGGAGGTTCCCGTGACCGTCTGATAATCACCGCCCGGACGTGGTGCACGGATATCGATGCCCGGAGCGGCAAGATCCGGTTTGATCTGAACAGGGAGGCGGGTGTAACCGCGGCCGGAGAAATCGGCGTAGGACTGGCGGCGGGAATCGTAGGCTGCTACGGAGATGGCAGACAGCGCGGTGGAGGGAATCGTAAGTGTGGTTTCCGGGGTCGAGCGGTAGAAGCGGGTGGCTTCCCCTACTGTTTTTCCACCGGGAAGCCACATGGAGAATTCTCCCTGCAGGATACGGCGCGGAATCAGACGTATACGCCAGATGCCACTGTCAATATAACTTTCTGTGGGAAGAAAATCGATGTAGATTTCCTGCGAAGTGCTGTAAGGAGACGGTTTTCCATAATAAATCAGAAGCTGTGTTCCGGCATGCCGGTATCTCTGTGTTCCCAGCGTCTGTTCCAGCGGACCGATAATCGTTCCGTCCGGATGTACCAGGGAAATCTCCATCTGGTCCTGATAGTTTTTCCAGATCTGCAGGTTCATAGCCGGTTCATAAGTTCCGATCCCCAGTTCTGCCTCATAATTTTCTCCCTGTCGTACGCGGCCCGCCGTATGCCCTGCCCGATTTCCTTCATTACCGGTTCCCACACAGAGTGCCACACGACCATACCCAACCGCCTGATTCAGATACGTTTCCAACAGAGATGTTCCGTTATGTGCTCCATAACTGTTTCCGAAGCTCAGATTGATCACCACCGGCATCTGAAGCTCCTGTGCGGTGCGGATCGCATAGTCCACCCCCTGCATCAGTTCTGTGGTTCTGGGAAATCCATTCGGATCCCGGATCCCCAGCTTCACCACCAGCAGACTGCTCTCCGGCGCTACGCCACGCTCCGTTCCCTGACTTTCTCTTCCATTTCCCGCTGCGATCCCCAGTACAGCCGTCCCGTGACCACTCGTATCTATGCTTGGAACCAGTGCCTCTCTTTCTGCCATCGTATTCGCTTCCAGTGCCCGATTGATCTGCTCCTGTGTGTACTCACTGCCGATCCGATACCCTTTGGGGGGATTGCCCGGGATCGACTGATCCCACAGTCGCAGGATCCGTGTGGATCCATCCTCATTCCGAAAGTCCGGATGCGTATAATCCACGCCCGAATCGATACAGGCAATCAGAATCCCTTTACCAAACAGATACGGCGACTGATTCTGGACCGGATTCACACAGGAAGTCTGCCTGCCTTCATATGTAGCAAAATACAATCTCTTCGGTGCTTCGATATACTCTACCGCCGGATTCTGTGCAAACCCTTCGATCTGATCCTGTGGAATATCTACAATTCCATAATTTCCAAGAAGGGGTGTAATAACAATCTCATCCGTCTCAAGCTCCGATGCCGCCCCGAAGTAACGAATGATCAGCTTCCACCTCTGTGTGTCTTTTTCATACCCTGCGTTCAGATTCATCGATGCTTCCCGTTCCCTGGATGTGGCATCGAGAGCAAGATTTAAAGTGTTGCCGGTTTTCTGATTATTCATGTTCCGTTCCTGACGATTTTTCATTCTACTACAATATATGGAAGCAGCTTTTTCCCGTTTACTTTTTCTCCGGATGCCTATCCAAATAGCTTGAACTATGAGAAACCCTCTCCGCGAGTTTTTCGTGCAGGCACGGACTTTGGCTCATTGCCCGTGTAAATCAAAATTGATCCACCGGACCAATTATTGGTATGCAATGCAATCAAAAAGACTGCTGCCGGCAGAATAATATCCTACCGAACAGCAGTCCTTTTCTCTTTTTCATTATTTTATTGGTTTACATATTTATGGATCGTAGCTTTCACGGCTCCCGGTCCCGCAAGCATCTCACGGAACATGGTCTCAATTTTTTCTCCCACACCGTCTTTATACAGGTCTGTGAAAAACAGTCTTTCGTTGGAAAGAATCGATTTCAGCTGATTCGTAAAAGTCTCCGGTTTTCCAACCACGATATCTTTGAACTGTTCCTGAATCTCTTCGTTCATAGGATCCGGAGCAAGCTCATATGTATTTCCTTTGTCGTCTACACCCAGCATGTAGCGCAACCATCCGGCTATTCCAAGGGGAATAGCAGTCAGCCGGGAAGCATCTCCGAATCTCTTTACATAAGCCTTGATGGTTTCGCCAAAGCGGATACCAACCATCTGAGATACATCTACTGACAGACGCATGTTGGTGTCACCCAGATATTCATTCGGGAACCGGTCATGAAACAGTTCATCCACAAATGCCTGCGGGGAGAGGATGCCCGGGTTCGGAACGACCGGAAGGCCTTCGTCGTAGGCGATCATCCGTGCCATCTTCATCATGTCTTCGTTTGTATTTAACATATGCGCAAACAGTTCATATCCCTGTACCACACCCAGCGGACCGGTGGCAGAATGTACCGGATTCAGACATACTGTCACTTTCATGCGTTCAGACAGATTCACGGTTTCTCTGTCTGCCATATATACGCCAAATCCCTTTTCCAGTGCCGGGCGACCGTTCGGGAAGCTGTCTTCAATGACCAGATACTGTGGTTTCTCCGCATTGACAAACGGAGCAATATAGGTCTTCTTTCCGGTGATCACCGGCTGCATATCTTCTACACCAATCGCTTCCAGATCTGCTGCAATCTGTTCACTTGGACGTGGGGTGATCTTGTCGATCATCGTCCATGGAAATGCAACGGTACTCTCGTCACTCACATAATCCGCAAAATCCTGCTCCACAAAACCGTGTTTCTTCCATTCTTCGGTCATCGTCAGTACAGACTCCCGCAGTTTCGCGCCGTTTTTGGAGCAATTGTCCATGGAAACCAGAGCGATCGGATATTTTCCTGCTTTATAACGTTCATATAACATCGCTGTCAGAACCGCCATTGCTCCGGTGGCTCTGTCCGGGCCGTTCTTGATGTCTGCTTCCACAAACGGGAACCAGCTGCCGTCTGCTTTCTGCAGGGCATAGCCTTTTTCTGTGATCGTGAAAGAAACCAGCTGCAGGGATTTTGCTTTGAAGATTTCCTTCAGACGGTTCCACTGTTCCGGATCAGATGACTGTGCTTTTACTGCCTCTGCCAACGCTCCCATAACTTTGTATTCTCTGGTTCCGTCACCGTGCAGGATCACGCTCAGGCTCAGATTGTCATAAGGTTTATAGATCTTATCTATCACATCGTAATCAAAGGTCTCCACACAGGTAATGCCTCGATCCAGGACACCTTCTTCCAGAAGTCCGTCTGCAATCCCACCGATGAAAACACGGAAAATGTTTCCGATTCCAAAATGTACCCATCCCGGTGCTTCTTTTGCTTTCTTCGATACTGCTTCCACATCGTACCCCGGCAGTTTGATTCCTGCTTTTTCCCATGCCTGACGATCTTTGATTCCATCCAGTGTTAATTTCATGGTAAATATCCTCCTCTTTCTTTTTTCTGTTATCTGTTATCCACATGAATCTTTTTCTTCTGTGGATACATTGAGTTTCGTTTTTTACTTTTAATTGTATCTTAATCATAAGTTGAGTTTATATCTTTTTTCCTGAAAAATCCATTGCTAAAAAGCATAATTTTCATCTTTGTTTTTTGTATGTATTTACCAACATCACCGATTCTGTCCCCCGGATGCCATCATATCCATCTTCATGAGCTGTTTTCTGTGCGGACTGACAGTTCGTTCTTTCCTGCATGAAACAAAGAATGTGTCTTGCCACATTCCCGCGCCTGCGACATCTGCCTTATACGCCGCAGTGCACATCCTCACAGAGTGTTTTTACTTTACAGAAAAGCAGTTTCCGGTAAAGTGAAAAAGCAGTTATTTCTGTACGCTTACTGATGTACAGAAATAACTGCTTCTTATATTTTCTCAGACACGCTCTAATCGAATACTTCTTTCATACTGTCATAATGCAGGAAAATCCCTTCCTGGGCAAATGCCCGGATCTCTTCGAGTGTGGCGATCTTAAAGCCTTCCACTTCCTCCGGCTGTACTTTCACATCGTTATCCACAAAGTCCAGAATAAATTTGTAGATATCCACAAAATAGTTATTTTTTTCCTCCGGATTCACCCGTTTATAGGAAAATGCGTAGCCGCCTGCAGCCTGGCTCACATCAATTCCGGTCTCCTCGCGGATCTCGCGGATCACTGCGTCCCTGGAATCTTCTCCCGCGTTGACTCCGCCTCCCGGTACTTCCCACCAGCCGGCACCCCATTCTTTGTCCAGCTTTCTCTGGGTGATCAGATAACGGCCATCCGGACGTTTCAGCACACCAAGCACCGTCAGATGGTATTCATCCGGTTTCATGTTCCAGTCGTTTCGCTTCATCGTACGGCCGGTTTTCTGTTTCTTTTCATCGTAGATATCCCAGTATTCCATAATATTTTTTCTCCTCTGTCTCTTTTTCGTGAATACTACTGACCCGCTTTATGCACCTGGTACGGATTTATTTTTCTTTGGCATGTAAGAACGCAAAGGGTTCTTCATCGTGAAGAAAGTGCATCATCATATAGGCACACAAAAGCGCCACCCGCTCTTCTTTCAGGATCCGTGCCACTTCTTTCCGGTCTGCCAGAACCACTTCGATTTCCTCGCTGTCTTCCATGTATTTTTTACTGATCTCGCCGGAAGCATATCCGTAAACCGTTCCGCAGCACTCATCGGTCATCCCGACGGATGTATAATAAGGCTTCTGATATATGTCATCCACCACGATCGGCTCCAGCTTCAGTCCGGTTTCTTCTTTCAGTTCCCGGATCGCTGCGGTGTGATAATTCTCTCCCGGATCCACCAGTCCGGCCGGCAGTTCATACACATAACCACCCAGCGGATAACGGAACTGTCGGATCAGTACTACCCTGTCTTTCTTTTCTCCGTAGAGACTGTAGATGGCCACACCGTCCGGATCATTATTTTCGATATGGCTCAGTTTCAGGTCATCCTCAGTCTTCGCCCGGGATGCCACATAATAGTGTCCTTCCCGTCCTACTTTATTCACGACATCCAGATCATAGAGATTCAGATATGGATTGGTTGTCTGTTTGTTTACTTTATTGATTTTTCCCATCTGGTATTCCTCCCACCCCGGTCGGAGGCTCCTTGTACAGGACGGATCAATTATGCCTGAGAGCCTTTTAACAACCGGCTGATATGTTTATATAATACCAGAGTTATCAGAGAAACTACAATACCTTTTATAATATTAAACGGTGCAACGCTGAAAAGGCAGAACGTTGTCAGACTGTGGATCGCCGGAATGATGGCTGCTCCCATCTCCACAAAGGTATCCACCGGCATGCCAAATGCTTTTCCGTAAGCCGGAAGCAGTAACAGACCATTCACCAGAGCACTGGCCACTGCCATGCATACGATTCCGGTTGCCATACCGATGATTGCATGTTTCTTTGTTTTTGCCTGTTTATAAATAAAGCCGGCCGGCATAACCAGTGCGCATCCCATGATAAAGTTACCAAGTTCTCCCACACCTGCGGTCGTTGTTCCGTTCAGGACAAAGTTCAGCAGAATCTTGATCAGTTCGATCACTGCCGCTGCCAGCGGTCCCATCGCAAACGCCCCGATCATGATCGGCACTTCACTCAGATCCATCTTATAAAAACTCGGTGCAATAAACGGCATCGGCACCTCCCAGAGCATCAAAACGGTTGCCACAGCCGCCAGCATAGCGATCTGCACCATGGTTCTGACCCCTGTATTTCTCGTAGTTCCAGCCTTTTTCGCAGTCTCTGCTGCTTTTGTTGTTGTGTTGTTCATTTTCTTCAATCTCCTTTCTTTCTCAAAAGGAAATTCCCGGTTTCTGCAGCCTGACACAAAACTTTGAGAAACACGCTTCGCGCGTTTCTCAAGTTATCGCGGCAGTCGCCAAGGTCTCGTGCAGGCACGGACTTTGGCTCGTTGCTCGCGTAAAAAACCCCGGAAAGTAAATCCTTTCCGGGGTGTTCTCTCTGTGCTTTTTCTTTCCTGATATAAAATCAGAAAATCTATATTTTACGCTTACACACGCTGCACTCTTCTCTCATCCAGACTATACTGTCGGTACCGGAATCACACCGGTTCAGCCATGTTTCCATGGGTCGCGGACTATACCGCCGGTGGGGAATCACACCCCGCCCCGAAGAATTATCCTTAAATTCTTGTTCATTATAACTCATTATAAGTCTGCATACAAGTATATTTTTTAGCTGTTTTTCACAATGATTTTGTGTAATATCCACATAAATCCACACTACTCTTTATATGATTACTGCAAATTGGTGTAAATTTTGGTGTAACCATCGACATTATCTTTTTCCCATTTTTCAACCCGCGCAAGCTCACGTTTTGTTCTTTCCATATCTACATGGTTGTATACTTTTATTGTCGTTTTTACATCACTTTGTCCGAGCAAATACTGATTGGTTTTGATATCCATTCCTGCTTCTGCATATCTTGTACATGTCGTGTGGCGTAATATGTGTGGCGAAATATTGGGAAGCTGTATTTCTCTGGTATCATTCATATTAACTATTCGTTGTAGAGTTTTCCTGATATTAACAGGATACAGATTTCTCCCTGTTGTTTTTGATAAAAAGATAAAATTCTTATACCCATCAACTTCAAAATCCGGATCTTTTTTCATCGAAAGCCAGATTTTTCTCTGTTCACAGAACATTTCATAAACATTAGCAGTAAGAGATATTTACTCGACTGTTTGGGGCATGAATCCTATCATAGTAGTACTGGAAATCTGGAAGTGGAATATCCTTCTTTTTAATATTTTTCTGAGGATAAAAAAGTAATTCCACCTCTTTTGGCGGCATCATCTGGAGTTCTTCAATCGGAATTCCTCCCGCGTGATAACGTTCCATAATCAAAGATAATGTTCCGGATCCAATCTTATACCGATCCATGCTAGAGCGTGTCTGAAAAATCATTTCCGCAATCTGCAAGCCCCACTTTGCGGTATATTTTACCCTCATTCGGTTGCCGTAGCCCGCTACGCCGCCCTCATTCGGATAAAATCTCCCACAAACTGAGACTCGCAGCTCACGAAAAGCCTTTTTCAGACACGCTCTAGAACTTCTTAATTTTTATATTATATTGGCTTGAATCCTTTTCCACGCACTTCATTCGATTCCATTGTAACAAGAAACGCGGATGAATCTACTTTCTTTACAGCTTCTTGAATCGTATGCATTTCTTTATTGTTACATGCACACATTAATACTTCTTTTTCACGTCCTGTATAACTTCCTTCTGCCTTAATCAAAGTTGCCCCTCGTTGTGATAGCTCATCAATTTTTGCCGCAATTTGTGGTCCCTTTTCTGTTACAATCAAAGCAAGTTTTCCAGCATCAACGCCATACATTAGCTTATCTACGACAAATGATAGAATATACGTTCCAATTAATCCATAAATAATCTTATCAATGTTTCCATGCATCAGAATTCCACCAATAATTACAATAATAAAATCCATAACAATGATAATTTTTCCTACAGAAATATGTGGCTTTGCCTTGTGTATTGCCATCAAAACAAAATCTGCTCCACCTGTAGAGGTATCTCTCATGTAAATTAATGCATATCCGATTCCTGAGAATACACTCATACAAATACAAGATAACATCATATCACCTTGGTAAATTGGAAACAATGGAACAACCCAGTCCATCAGTATATTAGAAATTAACATTGTCTTTATTGATCTTAAAAAAAATTGTTTTCCCAACAACTTGTAACAAATTAAAATAATTGGAATATTCAAAATTGTCGTCATTGTACCAATTGGAATTTTCCAAAAATAATAAAACACGATTGCAATACCTGATATACCTGCTACCGGAAATCCAGATGCCACTGCAAAATTATAGACTCCAATCGCAATGAAACAACCACCTACAATATCAAGTAAAATATCAATTAAAAATGTCTTTGCCTTTGATTTCAATGTGAGTTCCTCCCTATTACGGAATCTTATTTCTTTTGCGTCACAATACATTGATATGTTTGCAGATTGCGGAAATGATTTTTCAGACACGCTCTAAGGCGGTAGGCAATGTACATATTAAGACTGCCAACATAAGCATTCCATACATCTCCAACTTCGACAATATCAATTTTCACATCTTGATGATCTTCTTGATAA
>OLNM01000567.1_pt1 | contig 34225 bp, 22 predicted proteins | sample 1672391 | NCBI WGS metagenome assembly OLNM01 (sample SAMEA3136680, study PRJEB25190) | human gut metagenome | reverse complement strand
CAGTTTGCACTTGCTCATAATGGTGTACTGTTCAATGATAAAGAACTTCAAAAGAGGTATAACTTTAAAAGCAAAATTGAAACAGATTCATTTGTGGCGGTGCAACTGCTAAAGTACAAGAATGCACTTAATTTCAAAACGATAAAATTTATGGCTGAAAGTATAGAGGGGAGCTTTAGCTTTAATATACTTGATAATCATAATAACCTGTATCTTGTAAAAGGCGATAGCCCAATATCACTTATTCATTTTAAAGAAAAGGGCGTGTATGTGTTTGCCTCGACAAAACAGATATTGTGGAAAGCATTGATCGACTCGGAATTGTTTCAAGATTTGGAGAACGGCAAGTATGAACATATCGTTCTTAATGAGGGCGATATTTTGAAAATCAAAAGTAACGGTAAACGAGAGACGGCTCATTTCAACTATACCGAGTCATACGGTAGACATTGGTACGATTACGGTTGCGATTGCTATATCGATACAGGGTATGACGATTATTATGCAGAAGAATATCTTGAAGATATAAAGACAGTAGCCGCAATGCATGGCGAGGATCCGGAAGTGATACAGGAATTGTACAATGACGGATACACACTCGAAGAATTGGAAGAAATAATTTACACTTGATACTAAAACAGTGCCGTTGGGGTGGGTAAAACTTTTGGGACGCTCCAAAAGCCGAAAACCAACTCTAATGGCACTGTTTTTTTTAATAGGGTATAGAAATTGCAAAAGAACAAGGCAAGTATAAAGGCGGAAAAAAGGTGTACACCGATTTTGATACAGGCATTCAAAAATGGCGTGACAAAAATTACCGCCGCACAGGCGATGAAAGAATGGGGTATGAGTAAAAGTACATTTTACAGGCAAGTGAAACAGAAGTCGGTATTTTTCATTTACAATATGAGAGAATAGTGGTATAATTATACTGTAAACAAAAAATATATTTATACAAATTGATGGGAGGAAAACAAATGAAGAAAAAAGTTGTTAGTTTAACGTTGGTGTTGTGTATGCTGTTATCATTTATGCCGGTTATTGCAAGCGCGGCAACAAGCGGCACTTTTGGCGATAATTTGACATGGACTTTTGATTATAACGGCACACTGACAATCAGCGGTACTGGTGAGATGGATAATTGGGATGATAATTCTGATGTGCCATGGTATTCAAATCGTAAAAATATTAAAAATGTAATCATAGAGAATGGTGTAACAAGTATAGGCAGATGTGCGTTTGAGCATTGTGAAAGCCTGATAAGTATAACAATTCCTGACAGTGTAACAATCATAGGTGATTTTGCATTTGCTTGGTGTGGAAGTCTGACGAGTATAACAATCCCAAACGACATAACAAGCATAGGTAATTATACTTTTTATTGTTGTGGAAGTCTGACAAGTATAACAATCCCCAATAGCGTAATGAGTATAGGCGATAGTGCATTTAGTTATTGCGGAAGCTTAACGAGCATAACAATCCCGAATAGTGTAGTAAGTATAGGCGATAGTGCATTTTATAGTTGTAGAAGTTTAGAAAATATATCTGTGGATAAAAATAATCAACATTATAGTTCTGAAAACGGAATTTTATTCAATAAAGATAAATCGGCATTAATTCAATATCCAATAAAAAAATTTGATACACAATACACAATACCCAATATCGTAACAAACATAGGCAAACGTGCATTTTGGGGTTGTGGTAACTTAATAAACATAATAATACCCAACAGCGTAACGAACATAGGTAAGTATGCGTTTAGTAATTGTAGCAGTTTAAAAAATATTAAAGTTGATGTTCAAAATAGATACTATTCTTCAATAGATGGAACTTTATATAATTACGATAAAACAGAACTGATACAATATGCAATCGGAAAAAATAATAAAACAGTTGATATTTTGAATGGTGTAATAAATATAGATTATGGTGCGTTTTATAGTTGCAGCAATCTGACAAGTATAGCAATCCCGAACAGTGTAACAAGTATAGGAGAGTGTGCATTTGATTATTGTAGCGGATTAAAAGATGTATATTACGGCGGTAGTGAGGAACAATGGAACAGCATATATATGGTCACTGGCAATACATATCTTACAAAAGCTACAATCCATTACAACAGCAGTGGAATCCCAATGGGTACAAAGGGAAATACAAATTCTACCTCAAAAGGTGCACCGATTATAACATCGGCGAAGGCGAGTTTAAGCGGAAAGACATATGATTTACTATCTGACAAGCTGAATGTAGAAAAAGACAGCGATAATACATACAGTGTTGAGGGTGCGGTTGATGCAAACGGCGGAAGTGACATACATTTATACCTTACACAAGGGGCAAAGAAAGCTATTGAAATTCCGCTTAATGCGTGCAAGGATATTCAAATAGGAAAAGAATTTTCTGCGGGACAGCCTATATACATTACGGCGATAGACAAAAAAACGGGTAAGTCAACATCAAAGCGTACAAAATTAAGCGTTGTCGGAAACAGTATGTTTGACGGCAGTTTGTCAGACGGGGCTATAGATATTCTTGATGATTTCTTCGTTGATATTCCGGAGGAAGTACCGGTTATCGGTAAAGAAAAAATAGGACTTAGTCTTGGCTCAATAAAATCAAATGTGGAAATAGACGGTAACAGCTTTAAGGTTGCACTCGGTTCAGACGTTATGGCAGGCAAAAGAAAGGACGGCAAATGGGAGAAAAGCGATTGGAACGGATTTAAGGACGGCTTTAAAGATGCAAAAAAGAACGCTGTTCTGAACAGTGCAAAGTATGTTGGTAAATATGGCAGTTTAACAAATATGAAAATTAAAAGCGGTACTTCTGGAAGTGCAAGTGCGACCGGTTATTTGGAGGGATATATTGACGACAGCGGAATGCACATTTCAGAAGGCGGAATAATCTTAAGCGGTGAGATCAAGTACAAATATCAGGGAATGACAGTCGTTGTCGTTGTACCGGTGTATTACGAAATAGGTGCAGGTGGTGAAGTGACGGCAGTTTTAGGCGTTAAAGATTTAGTTCCGGGAAATGGATTGCAAGGAGCGTTTACCGGTTCGATAACTCCTGCCGTATTCTTTGAAGTTGGCGGAGGCATTGGTATACCGGTAGTTTTCACGGCAGGTGTTTCGGGTAAGGTTAAAGCAGAACTTGAAGTCGCACTGAACAAGGTTTATCAAAAACTTGATGTGACGGGTACAGCAAAATTTAAGCTGGAAGGTCCGTTTGGTATACCGACTTATGAAAAGCCGTTTGCCGAAGGCAAATTCCATGTTTATGAAACAGGAAACAAAAACACGTTACTCGGTAAAAAACTTAATCTATATTCAGCAGATGACTATAACAGCAATGACCCATATTCACTTATAGATATTGACGCACCGATAACAATTACGGAACATGGTGACAGTACACAACAATGGGTCGGTGACAGTGATGATATAGAACTTGAAGCTGTTGATTATACTAATCAGGAAGTAAAAGTCCTTGAGGAAAATTCATATGAGAGTACCGCACCGATTTTAGCGAATATGGACGGCAAAAATGTTATTGCGTGGGTTACGGACAACAAGGAAAGAGCAGACGGTGACAAGAATATGCTTGTTTATTCTGTTGAGGAAAACGGTAAGTGGTCTAAGCCGGAGGCTGTATATGACGACGGCTTTGCAGACAGCACTCCGCAGATGAAAGACGGATATATTGTATGGCAAAAGGCGACAAAGAATGTTACAGAAGATATGTCGTTAAGAGATTTGGGCGAGGTATGTGAGATTTATATGGCGAAGTGGAACGGAAACGGATTTGATACTCCGATTCGCGTTACTCAAAACGCTTTGCTTGACCAAACTCCTCAGATTAGTGTAAATGACGGTAATGCGACTGTCGTATGGGTACAGAACAGCGATAACAACCTTATGGGTACAACCGGTGAAAACAGTATTATGTCTTATACAAACGGTACTGTTAAAACTGAAAAGATTGTTACAAAAGCAATTACAAATATGAGCACAGAATTTATAGACGGTATCTTGAATATTGCATATGAAGCAGATTGGGATAACAATTTATCAACTATTGACGACAGAGAAATATATAACATTGCAGACGGAAAAGTAAAAATAATTACCGATAATTCGATTGCCGATACGCATCCGTTATACGGTGAGTTGAACGGAGCTATTGTTCTGTTCTATTATTCCGACGGTAAGATAGTTTATTTGAAAGACGGAACTGAAAATACAGTGGTTAGCGGTATTGCAACAGACCAATTTACAATCGTTTCAAACGGAAACAGTACAGCTGTTTTGTGGACAGCCGTAAATGACGGAAATGCCGAACTTCACGGTGCGTTATATGACGGAAGTGTATGGAGCGAGGATGTACAAGTTTCTGATTTGGGTAAAAGAATTAAGTTCCCGTCAGCTGTTATGCAGTCGGACGGAAATATATTTGCGGCATTTAACAGAACCGAAAAAGTCCCGAATGAATATTATTATGATGACGGACAGTCGGATTTATGCACAATTAAAATTACACCGTCATATGATTTGGAATTAAGTGACGCATATTTTGATGAAAAAGATATGAAAGCATATGCTAAAGTAAAAAATATCGGTGAATTAAATGTTGACAGCTATACTGTATCATTAAACGATAATGGGGTTACTACGAGAAAAGTTATATCAGAACCGCTTAAAGCAGGTGAAAGTGCCGATATAGAAATGGCATATAATAAACCGTCTGATTTATCGGCAAGAAAACTTACGTTGTCGGTATCGCTTGCAACAGGTGAAGAATATAATAAAGATAATAATTCGGCTGAATTTACTGTGGGTAATGCAGATGTTGAAGTAAGTAATGTTGCAATTAATGAGGGTGAAACAAAGGTTACTGCCGATGTTTCAAATATCGGATACAGTAATGCAAATAATGTGACTGTAAGCTTGCGTGAAGGAAGTGCAGAGGGAACGGTCATAGAAAAACAAACTGTAAACCTTGCGGCAAATGCAAATGAAATTGTAGAATTTGATATAAATAAAAATGATATACATTTCTATGATTCATCAACAGCGCTTTATGTGACAGCAGAATATAACGGTGATGAAGCGTCACTTGGTAATAATGACGGATATGTAATTATAACAAGTGACAGCGGTTCGGCTGATTATGAAATTCAAGTGCTGGATTATTCTGCTATTGACGGAAAGTATGTTGTCAATTCGGTGGCAAGAAATAATACAACCGAAAAAATAGGATGTGTTCTGTATTCGGCTGTATATTCATCAGACGGAATTCTTAAGGGTATCGGTAAAGTTAATGCCGATATTGACGCGGACGACGATACCGGTGTTGATATTACTGTAGATTGTACAATCGAAACGGGCGATACTATTAAGACATTTATGTGGGATAAGGATATGTTGCCGCTTGCGAAGAATGCAGAATTGGTTGTTGAATAAGAATGGACAGATTTAAAGTGTATGATAAATTAATACAATAACTTATTATCCGAACAAATAAATATTTTGAATGAATATATTATTCCTAAGTATGAGATTTTACACACGACACACGCAGAGTAAAGATTATTGAAAATATAGCAAAATATGATATAATATAATTAAAAAATATGGGAGGTACAAAATATATGAAGAAACGAATAGTGAGTTTATTGGTAGCGGCGGCAATGTTGACGATGATGTTGCCGAGTGCATTTGCGGCGAGTACGGTTACGCGTGCGGAGTGGATAGAACAGCTTGTTGACGCACTTTCCATGACGGTAGAGAGTGACGACAATATGCCGGACAATTACTTTAGCGACATATCCGAAGATGATAGCTATTATCGTGACATACTTGTGGCGGTGGAATTTGGTGTAATAGACCTTGAGGAGGGCGAGGATTTCGAACCGACCAAATCTGCAACAAGAGAATTTGCGGCACAAACGCTTAACAGTGCATTGCAATTCCAGCTTGATGAAGATTCGTCTTACACATTCAGCGAAAGCGGCGACGTTACATATCCCGATGATATACAAGTCGCTATAAATCGCGGTTGGTTTGCGTTGTCGGGCGGAAAAGCGTTACCGTACACAGCGATAACATCGGCAGAAGCAACGGCAATGCTTGATGACGCAAAAGCGGTTATTGCAGATGAAGCTGTTGATGAAAATTATAACAGCACATATACATTTGCAAACGGTGTTAAAGAAATACCGAAAGATACAGATGTGACAATCGGAAGTGATAACACTGTAACTATAACCGATTATGAAAACACAATCAGCGGCGGCGATATATTTGTTGTATATAACAGCGGTTATCCTGTTCCGTTCAAGGCGGTAAGCGTTGAAAAGAACGATAATCAAACAATAATTACAACCACAAAGGATGGCACGGATGATGCAATTTTATCAGCTGACGCAGAGGGTGAAATTGATGTTGACCTTGAAAATTTTGAAGCGGACGAACTTACAACATATTCTGTAACAAATACAAAAACAGATGAAGTTGAAGAAATGTCTGTTGAATTGCAGAGTATAAATTATGATAATAATACAAAGACATTGACTGTTTCAAAAAAGATAAGCTTAGGCAGTGCCGCGGCAGGAACTGTTACTGCAAAGCTAAACAATATTAAGCTTTCACATAAGGAAAAGATTACGCAAGGACAAGCCGAAGCTATAGTTACTGCAAATTCGACTGTTACAACAGAAGTCAGCTTTGATTTCGGAGATTATGCGGGTATTCCGTCAAGTTTGGAGTTGGGTTCAATACCTGTTGCGGGAGTTGGAAAAATAGCACTTTCGATGGATTATTCGCTAAAAGGCGGAGTGGCAATGACATGGACAGGCGTAGTTAAGGCAGGTGTCACATATAATAACGGTGATTTGAGAATTGTAAAGGGATATAAAAAGACAGGCTTTTCATTCACGGCAGAAGCTGCAATTACGGCCGGTTTGAAATTGTCGGCCGGTGTTGATTTGAAGGCTATAAAGGGAATCATTTATGCAACAGTCGGCGTTAAAATGAATTTTAGTGTTAAGGGCTTTGACAGCGGAACGCCTAAAACTTGCGTTACCATAAAAGGATATTTGTACGCAACAGTCGGTGCGGATGTAAGTGTGTTCGGTAAGTCAATTCCGATAAAACCGCAGGAAATATTTAATGAAAGCAACAGCCCTGTAAGAGTGGTTTATCATTATGAGGATAATGTACTTGTCAGTGGCTGTACAAGGGGATTAAATTTAAAATATACAACGTCAACCAATTCAAAATACTTTAATCCGTCACCAAGCTACGGAAGCGGTTCATACGGCGGAGGAAGCGGAACAAGCGAGCCTGTTGTCATATGGGAGTATGAAGTTGATGATGACGGAAACGCAACAATTACAAGCTATAAAGGTACTGCTTCGGCAGTAGCTGTTCCGTCAACAATAGACGGATATAAGGTAACAAAGATAGGGGCTTCTGCGTTTGAAAATAATAAAAATCTTTATTCGGTTACTATGCCAAACAGTGTAACAGAAATTGGAACTAGTGCATTTAACGACTGCAAAAATTTGTCAGCCTTTAAATTGCCGCCGAATATAACAACATTGGGAGGTTGGGTATTTTCAGGTTGTGAATCATTGAAAGAAATATATATACCCAAAACGATAGAAGATGGTTGGAGAGCATTTAGTGATTCAAATATAGAAACAGCAGAATTTGAGGAAGGAATAACCAAAATACCAAATAGAATATTTTTGGAAGCAACGAAGTTGAAAAATGTAAAAATGCCTGATACGGTAACTGAATTTGAAGATGGAACTTTTGAAAGCTGTACATCGTTAGAAACAATAAAGATACCGGAGTTTGTAACAAAGATTGGAGAAAGCGCTTTTAGTGGATGTACAAACTTATCAAACTTTAAATTACCGCCCAATATAACAAAAATTAATGGTAGTGCTTTCAAAGGTTGTGAGTCATTGACTTCTTTAGAATTACCAAGCGGAGTACAGACGATTGAATCATCTGCATTTGAAAATTGCAAAGCATTGAAGAATATCTCAATTCCTAAAAAGTGCGAAAATATATGGAATAATGCATTCAAGTCTTGTACAAGTTTAGCAAAGGTCAATATGCAGCATGGTTTGAAAAACATTTATTCAGGGGCATTTTATGAATGTGACGCATTAAATAACGTATCAATCCCTGACAGTGTAACATCAATAGGTTCACAAGCATTTTACGGCTGTGATACACTTTCTGATGTACAGTTTGGAATTGGTGTAAAAGAAATACCTGATTCCGCATTCCGTCAATGTCAGTCATTAATTGGAATTACATTACCGCGTTATTGTACAAAGGTTGCGTCAAATGCGTTTGCGGAAAATACTAAAATGACAAAAGTTACTGTATTCCCAAGTATTACCTCGATAGAGAACAATTCATTCTCATATCCTGCAAAAATGACTATGCGTGGTGTTTCGGGCAGTTATGCACAAACTTATGCAAACAATCGAAAAATGACCTTTGAAGCAATAAACAACCCTATAACGGGATTGAAATTCTATAAAGATTCTCTTGACTTCTCGGGTACATGGGAAACAAAAGTTTTACCGCTTAGTATTGCACCGTCAGACGGTACTGAAGATATAACATATACTTCGGCAGATGAAAAAATTGCAACAGTTGAAAACGGCGTTGTCAAATCTGTTGGTTACGGTACTACAACAATTACCGCTCAAAGCGGAAGCAATAAGGCGACGATAACAATTAATGTTCTACGCAGTGCAAATTCGGTATCGCTTGACAAAACAGAGCTTAGCATGGAAGTAGGCGATAAAGCAACGCTTAAAGCAACAATGAATCCGTCAAATGCTACCGATAAACTTACATGGTCAACAAGTAATGCAAGCGTTGTGACAGTAGACAACGGCAACGTTACCGCAGTCGGTGCAGGTAAAGCAACAGTAATCGTTACAACAACAAGCGGCAAAACAGCGTCTTGCACGGTAGAAGTTACAGGTAGCTTCACAATCACAGCCGAAGCAGGTGAAAACGGAACAATATCTCCGTCAGGTGTGAAATCCGTTAAGAGTAATGAAAAAGTTACTTATAATATAACTCCAAATTACGGATATGTCGTAAAAGACGTGCTTGTAAACGGTAAAAGCGTTGGTGCAGTTGAAACTTATACGTTCAACGGTATAACTGCCGATTCAACAATTAAAGCCGAATTTGCAAAGGTGAATGTGACTTATGCAAATAACTCAATTTCAATTTCTTCCAATGCTGAATTGAAAAATTTGAAATTGATTGTTGCCGAATATGACGACAATAATGTATTGACAAACTGCAGTGTTAAAACCGTATCTGCAAATGCCGGTAAAGCATATACCGATACAATTAAATCAAAACCTAATATGAAGATTATGATTTGGAACAGTTTTGACAATATGCGTCCTATTTGGTGTAATTAAGAATTAAGGGGATAAGCGTTACGGCGCTTATCCCTTTTTATAATGTATTAACGCTTGGAAGATTGTCGTAAATAATTCGTGAGAGTACAATATCTCGGAGTGTATGCCACAACCTAAGATGTTGCAAAATTTACTAATTTGTGATATAATATTCTCATAATTATGTATTATCGGAAGTTTTGGCATGAGAACTTGTTGCGATAAGGTGTTATATGACAAGGAGGAGTGAAGCATGAAATCGAATTTTGATTTTTTAAGCAGGGATTTTCCTGTATTAGCGAATTTCGGAAAACTGGCTGAACAGTATTGTTTTTCTGATGCTAATTCATGCTTGATTAAGTTGGGAATGATTGGAGAGAACATTGTTAATCTGATATTCACATATGATGGTATTGACCTGCCGTATGACAATACCGCTGTTACTCGAATTGATACACTTATGAGAGAAGGCTTGCTTACTCGGGACCTTTGTGATATTCTTCATGCAATAAGAAAAGCTCGCAATAAGGCAACTCATGAAAACTATGGCTCGACAGACGAAGCAAAGACACTTCTGCAAATGACATACAGTCTATGTGAATGGTTTATGCAGACTTACGGAGATTGGAATTATCAGAATCAACCGTTTGTTATGCCATCTGAAACAGAGATGTTAAATTCTGTTGTGGCCGATAAAGAACAGGAAAAGAAAATTGAAGATGAACTGACAAAAGAAGCAGAAAAAACAGCTCTATCTGCACCTAAGGTTTCTCAGGAAGAACGTAGAAAGCAATCAGCCTTAGCTGCAGGAAAACGTCAGCCGTCCGAAGCGGAAACACGTTATCTTATTGATGAACAGCTTCGCAAGGTTGGTTGGGAAGCCGATACGGAAAAGCTTAGATATTCTAAAGGTACGCGTCCTGAAAAGGGCAGAAATATGGCAATTGCCGAATGGCCTACCGATTCTCATGTGGGCAACAGAGGTTATGCCGATTATGCATTGTTTGTTGGAACAGAATTAATTGCCACAATCGAAGCAAAGGCAAGTCATAAGGATATTCCTTCGGTTATCGATTATCAGTGCAAGGAATATTCTCAAAATATTCGCGAAAAGGACAGTCAGTATCAGATTGGCACTTGGGGTAAGTATAAAGTTCCGTTTACTTTTGCTACGAATGGCAAACCGTATCTGGAACAGTACAAGACAAAATCAGGTATTTGGTTCTTGGATTTACGTCAATCCTATAATGCTCCTAGAGCATTGCAAGGCTGGATGAGCCCTGACGGAATTAAAGAGCTTTTAGCACAGGATACGGAAAGTAAGAATGAAAATTTAAAACAAATGTCATTCGATTTTCTGACTGACAAAGATGGTCTGAACCTAAGACCGTATCAGCTCAATGCCATAAAAGCAGCAGAAAATGCGGTTATTGACGGAAAACAAAACGTTTTGCTTGCTATGGCGACAGGAACAGGTAAGACAAGAACAGTTCTCGGAATGATATATCGTTTCTTAAAGACAGAACGCTTTCGCAGAATTTTGTTCCTTGTTGACAGAACATCTCTCGGCGAACAGGCTCAAGATGTATTTAAAGAAGTTAAGCTTGAGGACCTTATGACGCTTGATGAGATTTATAATATCAAGGGGCTTGAAGATAAGGAAATTGATAAAGAAACCCGTATACATATTGCAACTGTTCAAAGTATGGTAAAGCGTATTTTGTACAACATAGAAGATACAATGCCGGCAGTTTCTGATTACGACTTGATTATTGTCGATGAAGCACATCGCGGATACATTTTGGATAAAGAGATGGGAGAAGATGAGCTGCTTTATCGCAATCAAACAGATTATCAGAGTAAATATCGCTCCGTCATTGAATACTTTGATGCTGTAAAAATTGCACTTACCGCAACTCCTGCATTGCAAACTACCAAGATTTTTGGTGAGCCTGTATTTAAGTATACATATCGTGAAGCTGTTATCGAAGGTTATCTTGTAGACCACGATGCACCTCACGAGCTAAAAACAAAGCTCAGCAGTGAGGGAATACACTATAAATCCGGTGATACAGTTACAATCTATGACACTGTGACAGGAGAAATCACCAACAGTGAGCTTTTGGATGATGAACTGGATTTTGATATTGAATCCTTTAACCGACAGGTAATTACTGAGAATTTTAACAGAACAGTGCTTGCAGAAATTGCCCGTGATATTGATCCGGAATCCCCTGAAGAACAGGGAAAAACGCTTATCTATGCGGTAGATGACCAACACGCAGATATGATTGTATCAATTTTAAAGGAAATATATTCCGAGACCGGTGTAGATAATGATGCAATTATGAAGATTACAGGAAGCGTTGGCGGCGGAAACAAGAAAAAAGTTCAGGAAGCTATCAAACGCTTTAAAAATGAACGTTATCCAAGTATAGTTGTCACCGTTGATTTGCTAACAACAGGAATTGACGTACCGGAAATTACTACTTTGGTATTTATGCGCCGAGTAAAGTCGCGTATTCTTTTTGAGCAGATGCTCGGTCGTGCAACAAGACTTTGCCCTGAAATTCATAAGACGCACTTTGAAATTTATGATCCGGTCGGCGTCTATGATTCTCTTGAGCCTGTTAATACTATGAAACCGGTTGTCACTGATCCAAACACAACATTTATGCAGCTTATTGACGGATTGGAAGTTATCGATAACGAAGAAAAGGTCAGAAATCAAATCAACCAAATAATCGCAAAGCTCCAGCGTAAAAAAAGAAAAATGAGTAGTGAGATGATGTCACATTTTACTGATATGACCGGCGGTCTTGAACCTACTCAATATATTGACAAATTGGAGAATGAGCCTATTGATGTAGCAAAGAACAGAATTCTTGCAAACAAGGAACTTTTCAGAATGTTGCAGGAAACGAAATCAAATGGTGGCAGACCTGTTGTAATCTCGGATAAGGAAGATGAGATGGTTAGTCATACTCGCGGTTACGGCGATAATGAAAGACCGGAAGATTATCTTGACGCATTCTCTGTATTTGTAAAAACAAATATGAATGAGATTGCCGCTATAAACATTGTTTGCACAAGACCGAAAGACCTCACGCGAGAAGAATTAAAATCTCTCCGTTTAACATTGGACAGAGAAGGATTTACAACACAACAGCTTAATACTGCAATTTCTCAAATGACGAATGAGGAGATTGCTGCTGATATTATCAGCTTAATTCGTCGATATGCTATCGGCTCGGTACTTATCAGCCATGAAGCACGAATCCGAAAGGCGGTTGAGAAGCTTGTGAAAGCTCATAAGTTTTCTAAGCAAGAAATGAACTGGATTAAGCGAATGGAAACTTACTTAATGAATGAATCAGTTCTGAATGTCAAGATATTTGATGAAGATGTTAGATTCAAAGAACAAGGCGGTTTCAAAAAAATTGACAAGGTGTTCCAAAATCAGCTTGAAAACATTGTTTTGGAATTAAACACATATCTATATGATGACGGAGGAAAAACAGCATGAATACACAAGAAATCGTATCAAAACTCTGGAATCTCTGCAATGTGCTGAGAGATGACGGTATCACTTATCACGAGTATGTTACAGAGCTTACATATATTTTATTTTTAAAAATGGCAAAAGAAACCGATGCCGAAAACAGATTTGCGGAAGGTATTACTCTTGCACAAGGAGATAATCTGACACCGGAAGAGGAAACACAGAATAGCGAAAAGAAAATTGTTCAGGAATACGGTTGGGACAATTTAGTCAGCAAATCAGGTTTGGAACTTCATAACTACTATAAAACAATACTTCGTCTATTTGGAACTTACTGTATAGGACGAGTGTGTGAAATTTATCAGGGGGCGGCTACTAAGATTGATGAGCCTAAGAACCTTGAAAAGATTATCACTACAATTGACGGTTTGGATTGGTATTCTGCCCGTGAGGAGGGATTAGGAAATCTTTACGAAGGATTGTTAGAAAAGAACGCTAACGAAAAGAAGTCGGGAGCCGGACAGTATTTTACACCGCGTGTGCTGATTGATGTAATGACTCGCCTTATGAAACCGCAGCCGGGTGAACGATGCAATGACCCCGCTTGCGGTACTTTCGGATTTATGATTTCAGCAAGTCAATATGTCAGAGATAACACAGATGATTTCTTTTCACTTGACGCTGATATGGCAAGATTTGAGAAAGAAGAAGCTTTTACAGGTTGTGAACTTGTACATGACACGCATCGTCTTGCTTTGATGAATGCTATGCTTCACGATATTGACGGTCAGATTGTTTTGGGCGATACACTTTCTAATATCGGAAAATCAATGAAAGGATATAATCTGATTTTAACAAATCCTCCGTTTGGAACTAAGAAAGGCGGAGAGCGTGCAACACGTGATGATTTTACGTTCCCGACAAGCAACAAACAGCTTAATTTTCTCCAGCACATTTACCGTAGCTTAAAGACTGACGGTAAATCCCGTGCTGCCGTTGTTTTGCCTGATAACGTATTGTTTGCGGATGGTGACGGAGAGCGTATCCGTAAGGACTTGATGGATAAGTGTAATCTTCATACTATTCTTCGATTGCCTACGGGAATTTTCTACGCACAGGGTGTGAAGACAAACGTTTTATTCTTTACAAGAGGTAAGACCGATAAGGATAATACTAAAGAAGTTTGGATTTATGACTTGCGTTCTGATATGCCTTCTTTCGGTAAAACAAATCCATTGAAGAAAGAACATTTTGATGAGTTTGTTAAGTGTTATGCTGACGGAGATTTAAGCAAGCGTAAGGAAACATACAGTGAGGAAAATCCTAATGGGAGATGGCGTAAATTCACAATAGATGAGATTATGGCTCGTGATAAGACAAGCCTTGATATTACATGGATGAAGATTAATAACGGTGCAGATGACCGCACCCTTGCAGAACTGCTTCAGGAAATCAAGGAGAAGTCAGCTAATATTGTGAACGCTGTTGCCGAATTGGAAAAAATAATAGGCGAGGTGGATGAGTAATGGATACCAAAGCATTAAGGCAAAAAATATTGGATTTAGCAATCAGAGGTAAACTTGTACCGCAAGATCCAAATGATGAGCCGGCGTCTGTTCTTTTGGAGCGTATTCGTGAACAAAAGAAACAGATGGTTAAGGACGGAAAGCTAAAACCTAAGGATATAAAAAAAGATACTGTCATTTTCAAAGGTGATGATAATTTACATTATGAGAGGTTCAACGACGGTACCGTAAAATGTATCGAAGATGAGATACCATTTGAGCTACCAGAAGGGTGGGAATGGTGCAATTTAGGTCTGATTACAGACGTATTTGGTAGGATCGGGTTCCGCGGATACACAAAAAATGATTTGGTTGCAAAAGGTAAAGGTGCTATAACATTAAGCCCATCGAATATAATTGACAATAAAATGGATTATTCCTCGTGTACATATATATCATGGGCGAAATATGAGGAATCTCCTGAAATAATGATTCATAATAACGATATACTATTAGTTAAAACTGGTTCATCATATGGGAAATCGGCTTTTGTTGAAGATTTACCAGAAAAAGCTACCATAAATCCTCAATTTGTAGTTTTGAAAGAAACTAGAATAAATCCTCAATTCCTTTGTTATTTTTTGCAATCAAACTATGCAAAGGTTAATTTTGATAAATTAGTTGTTGGAACTGCGATTCCTACATTTTCACAAGCAAATTTGAATGCAATGTATATTGCATTTCCTGGAATTAACGAGCAAAAAAGAATCGTTAATAAAATCTTGGAATTATTAAAATATATAGATACTATCAATGACGAAAAGAAGTGTTTGCAATCTGTTATTTTACAAACAAAATCCAAAATTCTTGACCTTGCCATTCATGGCAAACTTGTACCGCAAGACCCGAATGATGAGCCGGCTTCTGTGCTTCTTGAGCGTATTCGTGCAGAAAAAGAAGAACTCATCAAGCAAGGTAAAATCAAGCGTAATAAGAAGGAATCTGTTATCTTCAAAGGTGATGATAACTCTTATTATCTAAGAACAAATGGACTTGAAGAACCTTTGGATGATTGGAGATTTAATAACCTTCCCGAAACATGGGAAATATGTTGTTTAGGAGAATTATGTGATTACGGAGATTGTATTAATGTTAATACTGAAGATATAGCAGAAGACGCATGGATTCTCGACCTTGAAGATATAGAAAAAGATACCGGTATTGTTATCAAGAAGGTTACAAAAGCTCAAAGAAACTCAGTTAGTACAAAACATCAGTTTCATTCCGGACAAGTGTTATACAGCAAACTACGTCCGTATCTTAACAAGGTGGTTTTATCGGATGATGACGGATACTGTACATCTGAAATTCTTCCTTTAGAATTTAAAAATTGTGTACTTCCTGAATATGCTCGATATTATCTTATGTCTGGTACATTTCTTGCTTATGCAAACCATTGTTCCTACGGCGTAAAAATGCCGCGTTTAGGAACAGCAGATGGTAAAAAAGCTATTTTTCCATTGCCACCATCGTCAGAGCAAAAACGTATTGTAGAGACAATAGAATTCTACTTTTCACAATTAAATAAAATATCAGAATCTCTTGCTTAACTAACAGCCGCCCTCATCCGAGGACGGCTGAATGTTTTTTACCAAGTTACAATTTTATCGACAAGTTCCTGTTGTTCACTGGCGGTACGGCGAAGATAAATTCGTGTTGTTTCAATACTTTCATGCCCCATAAGATCAGCCAGTAAAGCAATATCATTATATTTTTCAAGAAAATTCTTTGCATATCTGTGGCGGAATGAATGAGGATAAACCACTTTTTTATCAAGTCCGTATTTTTCGGCATAGTTCTTAAGCTGTTGTGAAATTCCGCGGGTGGTAATTCTATTGCCATATCTGTTAAGAAACAAATAACCGGAAGAACGCTGTGTGCCATTCAGCCACTCGAGAGTTTCTTTCTTTAATTTTTTCGGTATGTACAATCGTCGAAGCTTTCCGCCTTTTGTGTATAAATCGAAATATCCGATTTCGATATGCTCAATTTTAATTTGAATCAACTCGCTTACTCTTGCCCCTGTAGCAGCTAAATACCAGACAACGAAATACCATTCCATATTGCCGTCCTTTTTGAGTTGCTTTTTCAGAAAATTATAATCTGCATTGCTGATAACATTTTCTAAAAAATTCTTCTGCTGTACCTTTACAGCTTTTAACTGTAACTGCTGTTTTTTCAAATACTCCAAGTACTTGTTCATCGCTTGTATACGCAAATTCACCGTCTTTGGCTTGAAAAATTCCATTAAATAACCTTTGTATGCAAGTAAAGTTTCTTTGCTCACAGTGTCATAATGTCCCAAAAAATAATTCACTGTCCACAGATAAGATGTAATCGTATTTTCTGATAAATTCCCCTTTCTCAAGTATTCCTCAAATGTTTGCTTTGCCTTCATAAAAAAGACACCTCCGATAAAATATTTTTGCGAGATAGTCGCTCTAATATTATATCGAAGATGTCTACAATCCTCTTATTATGAGAAGATCAATGGCGAAGTGTCTTGTATTGATGACGAAATACCGTATGAGTTGCCATATGGGTGGTTATGGATGCGTTTAGAAAATTGTTGTATTAAAGAAATTCGTCGAGGGAAATCACCAAAGTATATAGAAAAAAGTAATATTCTTGTATTTGCTCAAAAGTGCAATACAAAGCACTGCGGAATTAATATCAGTTTGGCAAAATACATCGATGAAGCTACATTAAAGCGTTATCCGTCTGACGAATATATGCAAGATGGTGATGTAGTAATCAACTCAACAGGAACAGGGACTCTTGGTCGTGTAGGGTTCTATAGAAGTTCTGATAATAATACCGGTCTTTCTATAGTTCCTGATTCGCATGTTACAATTATTCGTGGATTCAAATGTATTCAATCATTTTACCTATACACGTTCATGAAAGCCAATCAAAGTGAGTTTGAAAAGAAAGGTGAAGGTTCAACTAATCAAAAAGAGTTAAAACCCATTACACTGAAAGATATGTTTATTGCAATTCCCCCATTATCCGAACAAAAACGCATGGAAGAAGCAATAAGTATTACATTCAATCACTTATCCACAATTAAAAAGAATATCAGTTGAGCATCTTTTTGATATTTTTTAGCGTAGATAAAATAGATTTTGCCTTAAGTGATATGGCTTTTTGTTCATTGATTGGCGGCAACGGAATAATTGTTTCAGCCATTGCAGAACCTGAAATCTCTTTGAATGTTGTTCCTGTAGCTCGTTGTTCGATATCTGAGGTTCTGGCTTTCAAGCAATAATACAGATATTCACTCATTAAAAAGTTATAAGGTACAACAGATTTGAAACCTTGATTAGTAGCAATAGGATTATTTGATAGTGCAATATAACCTATAGGCGCTCTGCTTGAATATAAGACAGTTCCTTTCGGCATAAGCCGTGTAGACGATGAATTTAAGCCATCTTCTGTGATTTTGCGTTCACCAGATGAGATATACATTTCCGTATAGCCACTTAAGTCTGCCGGTGTCAACCAAGGAATTTCACCATCCCAATATGAAGAAATGTTGGTTTTAGGAGTACCTCCGCCTACAACAGTTCCTATGTGCTTAAGTCTAACAAAAGTCCATGAATAGGGAATCTTAAAGGGAATCTCGGTATCAATACAAAGTATCTCTGTTCCTATCTTCTCATAATAAGAGTTATCATCACCTTTGAAGATGACAGATTCCTTCTTATCACGCTTGATTTTACCTTGCTTTATGAGTTCTTCTTTTTCTTCACGGATACGCTCAAGAAGCACAGAAGCCGGCTCATCATTCGGGTCTTGTGGTACAAGTTTGCCACGAATAGCAAGGTCAAGGATTTTGGATTTACTCAGAGCTAATATTTTCTGAAGCTCATCTTTTTCCACATTAATAGTAGATAGAAATTTGTCACATATTTGAATTTTATCAACAATTTTAGTTTGTTGGGCAGATGGGCAAATAGGAATCAGAGTTGAAAGAATTCTTTCTAATGCCAACTTTGGCATTGCTACTTGGTGAGTTTTATCTTTAAATTGCTGTTGTACAAGCTCAGTTTGTAGCACTATACAAAGAAATGATTTATTAATATCGATATTCGTTATTTTTACTGCGTTTTCGGTTATATTCATTCCATCCAACAAGTCTGGTACTTCTCCAACGACACCAATTGTTCCGGCTATTGTTACATATAAATCATCTTTAGCAATTGTATAATTCTTGATTGTTAAAAAAATATCTTCTGAAATATAGCGCAAATCATTGATATTTATGGAGTGATTTTTCATATCCGTTACTCTGATATATGCATGAGAGGTTTTTTTCTCCGAAAAGCTTGCCCCTTTGGGTAGTCGTTTTCCTCCTTTAACTATTGCAATATTTCGAACGCGGCACCACGCCCACCCTTCTGGTAGCTCAAATGGTATCTCATCTTCGATACATTTTACGGTACCGTCGTTGAACCTCTCATAATGTAAATTATCAAATTATGTACCACTCCAAAAAATTAGACTTTTTATAGCATAGTAGTTTTAATACTGCCATGCTATTTTTGATTTTTGCTAAACGTATATCGAAAAATGTGAATATGGATATACTCAAGGCACTTTCAAGTAACCACTAATAAGCGAAATAACAGTAGATTGGATGGAGTGTATTAAAAAGTCATATATTAGGAATTCAATGCGGATACGTTATTGTTCAAAAAGGGGTAATTGATATGTATTATAATGATAAGGAACTTGGCAACAAAGAATTGGAGTTTGTTATTTTTTGCATTGAAAATGTTGCAACTAAGTTAAATATTGATGCTCCAAAAGTTTATTCATTGCTAACCGAACAAACAAATATTTTGAATGAATATATTATTCCTGAGTATGAGATTTTACACACGCAGAGTAAAGATTATATCGTTGATGATATAATTGAAGTTATGAAAGAAAGAGGTGTGGAAACATGATTTTATATCATGGTTCATTTATGGAGATTAACAAGCCGGATTTAAAACATTCCAGACCTAATGTTGATTTTGGAAAAGGTTTTTATACTACTCCAATATACGAACAAGCGGTAAAGTGGTGCAGTAAATTTAAGAAACGTGGGAAGAATGGTATTGTTACACGGTATGAATTTGATGGAAATGATTATAAAGAACTTAGAGTTTTGAAATTCGATTCCTGTTCTGAAGAATGGCTTGATTTTATTTTGAATTGTCGCAGTGGAAAAGACAATACAGATTATGATATAGTTATTGGCGGTGTTGCCAATGATAAGATATTCAATACGGTTGAGTTGTTCTTTGACGGATTGATAGACAAAACAGAAGCAATAGGCAGACTACGATGTGAGAAACCAAATTTATAAATAGCTTTTCGTACAGATAAAGTATTAGCCTATTTGCACTTTGAAGGGAGTGAACAACTATGAATGCTAATCCGATTTTGTTGCAAAAGAAATATGCACGTGTTGTGGAGCTTTTTGCAAAGGAAAATGCAATTACTGTCGAAAAAGCATTGGATATTTTTTATCATTCACAGTTGTATGAATTAATGAGTAACGGTGTGTCTGATATGCATTGTATGAGCGATGAATATCTGGTGCAGGAATTGATTAATGAACAAAAAGAAGTGAATGGTTAAGGATATTCTTGTGAAAAGCAAAAATAACCAATATAGCTTTTTGAAGATAAGCAAATCCATACGACTGGGAATGAAAAAAGAGGAATTGTACTTTATCTAAAATCTGAAGAAAGTGTGTTGTACGAAAATATTGTGCAGTTGAAAATGTGTTTGGATGATATTGCATATTCTATCATCAAAGATATAGAAAAGTTGAAAAAACATCAATTTCGAATTGGCTATCGGTAGAATGTTAGAGGCATATTGGCAAAGCATAGAGTATAGATACATCAACAACTTTTAGATATATATATAAGAGCAATTGGAAAAAAATGAGAGTGAAAAACAGTATGGAATATGTTTTTTTACAGATGGAATCTCAAAAGTGTGGCGGAACTGTTATAGGAATGGTACGATAGACTAAAAAAACGGAGATATGAGAGTCTGTGATAACAAATAATACATGACAAAATGAAGTGGTTATGAATATGATGGAAGTAATTACAGACAATGCCGAAGATAAATTAATATATATCCAATAAGGTTTTGACAAAACTAAAGTTTACTATTATACAAAATAAAAAAGATTATAGTGTGGATATGACAGTATGATTTACGGATTGTTTAATGAGGTTAAATGAGGTTAAAAGGCCAACTTTACTGCCAATATACTGATGTTGCAATGTCTATTGGCATATTATGATATTTCTTGTGTAAAAAATATAGATTTTAAAGGTGATAACGCTATTACTTATATGAAAATTGCAACGGTTGGAGGGATATATCAATAAAAATCTTTCGTCACCGAAATAAAGTTATTGATCGTAAAAATAATTCACATTGGGCGTTTTATGTAATCTTAGAAAATGTAAATGTTGTATATCAGAGTTATAGGCAAAACTGGGACAAAATAAACTTTGAATAAATAGCAGAAAGAAGTTAAAAACAATTGATTTTTTTTGAATTAGTAGTATAATTATTATATAATTAACTATGAAAGAGGCTTGGATTATGATACAATCTCCACGTGGTATGTCAATCATGGAAGCATATGGGCTATATAGAAAGAATTCGTTATTTGTTAATAGAAAATATCAAAGAAAATTGGTATGGTCAATCAAAGAAAAACAGTCGTTAATTGATTCTATAATAAAAAAATATCCAATACCATTAATTTTGTTGGCGGAAACAGCAAACCATCAATATGAAATTATTGATGGAATGCAACGATTGGATGCTATTTTTTCATTTATAGAAAATCAATTTGCTAATATTGATGATATGTATTTTAGTGTAAAAGACTATACTTTTGCTCAAACTATGGCAGATAAAAATGTATTTATTGCAAAAACTGACGTTCAATACATATCACAAGAAGTTGTATCTGATTTTATTTCATATCAATTTCCTGTAACCATATTTGAATCAAATAGTATTGATGATATTAATGAAACTTTTAGACGAATTAATGCTAATGGTAAACATCTTTCACCGCAAGAAGTTAGACAAGCGGGAAATACAAGTCAATTTTCCCAAATAGTCAGAGAATTGGCTTGTGAGATAAGAGGTGATGTTTCAAAATCAAGACTGTTGTTGTCTGAAATGCCAGCAATTAGTATAGACTCAAAAAATATTTCTGTAGGATATGGTGTAATTGCGGATAATACATTTTGGTGTAAACAAGGCATACTTACAACAGCCAATGTAAGAGACAGTGCAGATGAACAATTTATAGCGGATTTGCTTATATCTACTTTATTATCACAACCACTTGCAGCAAGTAAAGCTGAATTTAATAATTATTATGGGGTAGGAGATGTAGATAAATCAAATGAGTTAGAAATCAAAATTAATGCTATAGGAAAAAATAATATTTATAATAATATTAAAACTGTATTTTCATATATTTATAATTTTTGCGACACAGCTTTAAAAGGTGAAAGACTAAAAAATGTATTAAATCCGAATTCGGGTACGAATCCTGTAAAGGAGGCCTTTTATACATTGTTTATGTCGTTTTATGAGCTGATAATAAATCAAAATAAAGAGCCTTTTGATAATCAAGAAATTAAAGAGGCCATATATGATTTACATTCAAAGATACCAAGAACGAATAATTATAATACAACAAAAGCGAGGACAAAAAATATTAATTTAACAGTTGGACTCATACAAAATTTCTTCAAAGATTCAACAAACACATTTAGAAATTCGACATCATATATAATTGATTTTCAAAATTATTTAATGAAATCTAAAGTTGAAAGTGCTAAATATGATTTTAAACAAGGGTTATTTGATTTAAGTGGTACTGAACGAAAAATCAAAGAAAAAATGTTTGAAGATAAAATTATTAAAAATATTGCGGCAATGTCTAATTTAGGCAAAGGAGAACAGGGCTTTTTATTTGTAGGGGTAACCGATAAAGAAGAAGATACACAAAGAATTGAAGAATTGGATATGATAGGTGATATTCCGCGTTATTATGGTTTTGGCGTTGTTGGATTGGAGAGAGAGGCAAAATTAAAAAATGTGACACTTGATGAATATATTTCGGAAATAACAGCTAAAATATCGAATTCTGAATTACCCAATAATGTCAAAGTACAAGTTACAAAAGATATTACACCAATTACTTATGATTCCCATACGGTACTTATGATAGTAGTTAAATGTGGTAATGAGCCAATATATTATAAAGAGAAGATGTATATGAGAGATGGTGCTAATTGTGTTGAAGTAAAAGGCTCTAAACAAGCATCTATTTATAAGTTATTTCAATAAACAAGTAAATTTAAACAGATAGCCTGCAAATAAAAAGTCAATAGGAAAATAGAAAAAATTAAAAAAATTTATGCAGACAAAAAGAGCAAGACAAAAAGACCACCGCATAACGTTGGTCAGATTAGTTAAAAAGATATATTCATTTCGATGCAGGCAAAGAAGATAAATATTCTTTTACTCTGCCGTAATATATACGGAGAAACTTGTTTGCTCCGGCTGTCATATAGACATAGTATGGCTTACCTTCAGAACGTTTCTTATCCATAAAACGATAGACGGCATCAACTTGAGGCATTGTTTTAATCATACAATCCATAATTTGAAACAAAGTTTTACGAAGTCTTGGAGAGCCACGCTTAGAAGTGTGTACACTTCGTGCCTCATATGTACCGGATTGATTAAAACCGGGGTCAACACCTGCAAATGCAGTTAATGTTTCGTGTCGTGGAAACCGGGATATATCTCCGATTTCAGCCATAAGCTGTGGTCCAAGAGAAGTGCCTACACCGCACATAGCCATAACAACCTGATATTCGGGTAGTTGTGACGCAAGAGCATTCATTTCCGCTCTGATGTGTTCTACAGTTGCAGAAACAGAATTAAGTTGTGCGATAGCCTGTTTAATAAGTGTTTTGGACATAGAATTCTTTGGAAAAACAGTGATTAAATCCTTTGATGTTTCAAAGATTTCTTTAGGTTTTAACGGCTGAAAATTGTATCCGTTACGCTTGCACCATTTGCAGTAACGTTCGGTAAATGATTTAAGTCCGATACTGCGCACACAGTCTGCGTGCCAAAATGATGATGCAAAATCAACCCACTTTTGAGAGCCATCACTGCGAACAGGACTATCAAAAAGAGTATTTACTCCGGGATAGGTCCATATCCAGCTGAGCAATAAGATTGTTCTTGTAAGCAATTTTCTGCTTTGAATAGAATGTGAATTGTCTATTCATTGTTTTTAATTGATTGCATAAAGTGTCCATAGTGGTATATTGGCATAAATCATGCCAGTTGTCAAGTGCGTAACGAGCAATCTTTAAGGCATCGGCTTTATCGGTTTTAACTTTACGAAGTGAATTGTTGCCGTAATCCTTAATTAGTTTTGGATTTAAAGTGCTTACGAAAAAATCGGCATCTGCAAGAGAACGAGCCATAGGTTCATAATATCTGCCGGTGTGTTCCATAACAATACGGGTATCACCGCCTAATATATGTAGATAAGAAATCAATTCACCGATGGCGGCAGAGGTATGATGAACCTCAAAAGGTTTGGAGATAATTTCACCAAAAGGACGGGCAATAGCAACCATACTTTTGCCCTTAGAAATGTCAATTCCGACAGCGTTCATAAAAACAACTCCTAAAAAGATATTATTTGCAATGGTAAAACAACCTTTTCTCATTGCTTATTCTATCTACTGTGGTGTGATACGGACGTGTCGAAAAAACAGTTCAACCTGCATAAATTGAACAACTGCAAATGAGAGGCTGACTGACGGACTATTTGTCGGATGAAAAATCCAAGGAGAGTAACATCAGACCTTGCACTCTCATTATATCAGTTTAAGCAACAAGATGGATATACACACGACTGGCTGTCGTGTAATTTACCCATAAATTTATTATAGTAGGAGTATAAAGCAGTATGATTAAAATATAAATAAACACTAACAGTCCGTTATATTAATTTAAAAATATGATAATATGTATTTCAGAAATTAATAAAAATATTATCAAATCACAATTTTTATTTTACAATACACAACCCCAATAAACCGCATTGTTAAGCCATTTCAAAGCATTTGTTTGAAATCGAATAAATGGTGAAGCGTTAGATAAAATGCAGGCGAATTTAAAGCACAAAAAGATTTATGCGAACGGGATAAAGAAAGAGTGTGACTGCAAGTAGGAGAAAACAGGCAAGCTGATGAACCGCCCTCCAATTAGTTAGATTTTGAGTCTGACTTTTGGGGGCGGTTCAATAAAGCTTGTCTTTTTTTATAATGAAAACAATAATTCTTTTTATTGGTACTATTTTTTGTACACCGTGTAATGTATAATAATAAGTGAAAAACAAATAAAGAAGAAAACAGGAGGAATAAAAATGCTTACAAGACCTAATATATTCAATTATGCAAAAAAAGAGTTGTCGCAGGACGCAGTGATATGTTGGCTTTTGGAATGTTGTCATTCGGATGATGATAAATACAGAAAGATAGGAATTGATTTTGTAAGATTTATACTTGATAATGAAAATATTAAAGAAAAGGATATAGAGCTTGAAAAAGACAGCCCGCGTAGTCAGTATAAGAATATGGATGTGTATGCAAATATTCGTGTCGGCAAAACAATAATACCTGTTATATTTGAGGATAAAACCGATACATTTTTACATGACAATCAAGAAAGCAAATATATAGAAAAGATTGAAAAATTGAAAACGGGCAGTCTTTTTAACGATAACGGACTTTGTTGGAGAGAAAAAGCACAATATGTATTTTTTAAAACAGGATATGTTTTTGATTGGCAAAGAGAAGTGATTGAAAATTTGGATAAAAATATTAATGCGGAAGTTAAAAGTATATATATTGATGACATACTGAACTTTATTTCTAAGCATAAAGATAAGGATTTTATGCTTGCGGATTATTATAAGTATTTGTTGGACAGAAAAGTAAGTTTGGTCAATGGTATTGAAGATAAATGCAACCGATATTTCAGAAAAATATTTGGTGAGAACAGATGGTTTCAATATAATCATCAAGGTTGGGCGGCAAAAAGATTGGGATATATAGAAGATAGGAATGAAAAAAACAGAATTTATTATGAAGTGAGAACAGGTACACGATCGAATAATGGTAAACAGTCATATGTGATAATTTTTCATCAATATCGAGATGAAAAATCAATTATCGGTAATGAAAAAGAAAAGGACAAGTTGAGAGAATGCAGAAAGAAATTTTTTGAAGATGACAGAGAGTTCGTTGAACAAATTATTAATGAAAAAAACGAGATAGGGATAATTGAAGAAAAAACTGCAAAAAACGAAATGGCAAATCAAAGGAATTTATTTAAAGTGTTTATTGATGAAACAAATGAAGATACAGTTTGTGAATTCTTTAGAGAGTTTGTAGAGAGATTTAACGTGCGGGCAACAGATACGCATAAAGATGAATATGTTATTTTTAGAGATTGATTTGTATTGTGAATGAGATGTACTAAAAAATGTACATTGTATGTTGTATAATAATTAAAGAATAAAATTTGAAAGGTGATTTTTATGTATACAATACCGCCAAAGAAAATGGTTATCATAAATATTCTTGATATTCTGAAAAAGTATTCTGATATGGACCACCGTCTTACTCAAGCGCAGATAATTGAGATATTAAAAAAGAATATTATATGGATGTTGACAGAAGAACCGTAAAAAGGAATTTGATGAATCTTTTAGATTTTGATTTTGGTATTGATTATACGGAAATTATAAAAAAGAATGAAAAGGGTGAAGAAATACCTATTTGTACGGATTGGTACATAACAAGAGAATTTGATGATTCTGAAATTCGACTTTTAATTGACAGCGTATTGTTTTCAAAAACAATTCCGCAAAAGCAATGTAAAAAACTTATTGATAAATTAAAAGGATTATCAAATATTTATTTTGAGAAAAAAGTTAATCATATATGCAGTTTGCCGGAAATTCGTCCGGAGAACAAGGAGCTGTTTTATACGATTGATGTTCTTGACGAGGCAATTTCAAAAGGTAAAAAGGTGTCGTTTATATATAATTCATATGGCACGGACAAAAAACTACATCCAAAACGTGAGCGTGAATATGTCATAAATCCGTATCAAATGGTGGCGACGAATGGAAGATATTATTTGATATGCAATTATGATAAGTACGATACTTTATCAAATTATCGCATTGATAGAATAACCGGAATAAAAATGATGAATGAAAAAAGAAAATCGATTAATGAACTTAAAGAGGGTGAAATTAATCTTCCGAAACATATGGCAGAACATCTGTATATGTTTGCCGGTGAAAGCATACGAGTAAAGTTTAAAGCGAAAAATTATATTATTGACCAAATTATAGATTGGTTTGGATTTGGACCGAAAATAACGAAACAAGATGAGGATACGTGTATGGTAGAAGTGGAAGTCAATGAGGAGGCATTTTTCCACTGGGCAATGCAATACGGTTTGCATATCGAGGTGTTAGAGCCGACATCAATGCGCGAGCGGATAATGAGTGCAATAAAAGAATTAAATGATAAATATGTTACTCATTAAGGATAACAGAAGAATAGTGATTAAAGGTTAAGGGGTGAGGCAAAATGTCGGAATATAAATCAAGAATAAACATACAAGTAAAAAATGTTCCCGATTGGGAAAAGTTATTTGACATAAAGATGAAAGAAGAATGGGGACTTGGAGAAGATGCAAAAAAAGTTTTCAAAGTGCCGTATTCAAAAAAACAAACAGAATTTATAAAAGCAGAAGATTGGTCTGTGGATTCTAAAAACTTGGAAGACTTAGTTGAAACTGTTGTCAAAACAATGGGCTATGAAAATTGTGCTGTTGTAGCTGATACAACGGAATGTAGTGGGATTGAGCAAAAGTGTGATTCGGTTGTGGCAATAGGTCGCCAATATATTATTCGCATATCTTATCCGAACGGTAATACGCTGAAAAGAGTAAATGTTTTCAATATTTACAACTATTTAAAAATCATAGATATTCATCTAAGCATAAAGGATATTGAATTTTTACGACAAATTTCCGAAAAATTTGCTTATGGTGACAATAATCAAACAGTTATTGTTATACCAAATGGCAGAATAATGATAAGACCGGAAGAATTTACGGGGAACTTTTTGTTGGAAAGTGTTACTATTCCTGAAAGTGTAAAACATATTGGAGAACATGCTTTTGCAAATTGTAAAAACTTAAGTGAAGTAATAATTTCCGATAATGTATTTAATATTGATTGCGGTGCATTTAGTAACTGTGAGAGCTTGGGAGAAATTTTTATTCCAAACAGTGTAACAAATATCGGAGCGGATGCTTTTTATGGTTGCAAAAATTTGAATAAAATAAATATTTCAAATAAGGTCGTAATCCTTGAAAAAGGTGTATTTAGCGGATGTGAAAATTTAAACGAAATAACTATTCCGTATGGCGTGATAAATATTGGTGACGGTGCATTTGAGGAATGTAAAAGTTTAAGAGAAGTAAGTATACCGGATAGTGTAGCAAGCATTGGAGATTATGCTTTTTGGAATTGTCAAAGCTTAAACCAAATAACTGTTTGGTCAAATGTGACAAGCATTGGATATTCTGCGTTTGATGGTTGCAAAAATCTTACGATAAGAGCATTCAAAGGCAGTTATGCAGAGCGATATGCGTTGGAAAATGAGATACCATTTGAAGAAATATAACGTTCAGATTATAGACAAAATCAAGGAGTGAGACAAATGCCGGAATATAAATCAAGAATAAATGTAAGGGTACGCATAGATCAACAAGATTGGAAAAAGTTAGCTGATATTAAAACAAAAGAAGAATGGAAACTGGATGAAAGTGTGGAAGAGATTTTTATAATAGCAAGAGGCGGATTTATAAAGACGGATGACTGGTCTGTTGACCCTAAAACTTTGGAGGATTTGGTTAAAACTTTTGCTGAAATTGCGGGTTATGAAAAGTGCGTTATTATAGCTGATGTGGTAGAACAGAATGTAGAAAATCCGTCCGGTACTTCTTTTTTAGCATTGGGCAATCAAAATTTTATTAGCATATCTTATTTGAATAGCGATAAATTAAATGAAACAAATATTTCTGATGTTTGCGAATATTTAAAACAAATAGATTTTGAACTGAGTCCAAATGATATTTATTATTTAAGACAAAATTTTGACGAATTTACTTATGATGATACAAACGGAATAGACGTTGTTATTCCTGAAGGAAGGAATGAGATAATAGAACGAGAATTTGAAGGGGATATTTTAGTTAAAAGTGTTGTTATTCCTGATAGTGTAAAAAGTATAGGACCACGGGCGTTTTACGATTGCCCGATACTAAATAAAGTAAACATACCGCATGGTATAACGGAAATAGGGTGGTTTGTATTTCATGGTTGTAAAAATTTAAAAGAAATGGTTATACCGGACAGTGTAAAAAGAATTGGAGATTGTGCGTTTTATGACTGTAAAAATTTAGAAGAAATAGTTATACCCGACAGTGTAGAAAGTATCGGAGATGGTGCATTTAGGGGTTGTATAAATTTAAAAGAAATAGATATACCGAATAGTATAAAAAGTATTGAAGAATGTGCTTTTTTGGAGTGTATAAATCTAAAAGAAATAACCATACCATACGGTGTGCCAAGTATCGGTGAATTAACATTTTATGGTTGCAGAAATTTAAAAGAAATAGTTATACCGGATAGTGTAAAAAGCATAGGAGAACAGGCTTTTTGGGGGTGTAAAAATTTAAAAGAAATAACCATACCATATGGCGTGCCCAGTATCGGTAAATCAACGTTTAGGGGTTGTAAAAAATTAAAAGAAATAGTTATACCGGATAGTGTAAAAAGCATTGGAGAGTGTGCGTTTTTTGATTGTATAAATTTAAAAGAAATAACCATACCATACGGTGTGCCAAGTATCAGTGAATCAACGTTTAGTGGTTGTGAAAAATTAAAAGAAATAGTTATACCGGATAGTGTAAAAAGCATTGGAGATCAGGCTTTTTGGGGTTGTGTAATAAAAGAAATAGTTATACCGGACAGTATAGAAAGTATCGGAGATGGTGCTTTTAGTGAGTGTAAATATTTAAAAGAAATAGTTATATCGGACAGCGTGAAAAGTATTGGAGATTATGCGTTTTATCGTTGCAAAGATCTAAAAGAAATAGTTATACCGGATAGTGTAAAAAATATTGGTGATTCTGCGTTTGAAGACTGCGAAAATCTTACGATAAGAGCACACAAAGGCAGTTATGCGGAACAATATACGTTGGAAAATGATATACCGTTTGAAGAAATATAAAAATACTTAAATGATACTGATATTACGAAATCGAGGAGTAAGAAAAATGTCGCAATTCAAATCAAGAATAAATATAAAAATAGAAAAAATTTGTGATTGGGCTAAGTTGCTCGATATTAAAATAAAAGAAGAATGGAAACTGGACAAGAATTTGCAGGGGATATTTCAGTGGAAAGTGTTGTTATTCCTGACGGCGTAATAAGTATAGGCGAACGTGCGTTTGAAGATTGCCCGATGCTTAATGAAGTAGTTATTCCGAATAGCGTAACAAGTATAGGTGAACATGCGTTTGACGGTTGCAGATATATTAGTATAAGGGTACATAAAGGTAGTTATGCGGAACAATATGCAAAAGAAAATAAAATACATAGTATGGGATTTAAAGAAGATTACAATTAAAATACACAGTTCCGATAAACTGTTTGAAAAATTACAGCACACGTTAGTGAGATAAAATGTGACTAAATAAAGACAAGCTAATAAAGCTTGTCTTTATTTATTGTTATATTAGATTACAATATATCATTTTTATTTTGTGTTGTGTATGACTTTATGAGCATTTAAACAAATCAATAGGGGAGAAAATCAATAGCCATATCCCTAATGCCGTCCCTACGGCAGAGGGAGCGATTGAGATAGCGATTACGGAAACACCATTTACAATTCACGGAAGTAAAAGCCTTGTTTTAGGTTATGGTAAAATCGGAAAAATATTATCAAAGGATTTATATGCCTTGGGTGCTCAAACATATGTGGAGGCACGAAAATATGCCGATCTTGCTATGATTGAGGGACATGGATATGAGCCGTTGCCGCTTGACAACTTAAAAGACCACATACACGAATTTGATATAATTTTCAACACTATACCTTCGCTGATTTTGGACGATGAAATTTTAACAAAAGTCAAAAAAGACGCTCTTATTATCGACCTTGCCTCAAAACCGGGGGGAATTGATTTTGACGCCGCAAAAGCATACGGTTTAAAAGTAATTTGGGCGTTGTCGTTACCGGGTAAAATTGCTCCCGTTTCGTCCGGAGCAATTATCAAAGACACGATTATGAATATTATCAAAGAATTGGGGGTGTAATAAATGGATTGGGAAAATAAAACCATTGGTTTTGCAATGTGCGGTTCATTCTGCACTTTCAAAAAAGCAATGGGGGTACTTGAAAAGCTCACGCAAACCGGTGCGAATGTTATACCTATTATGAGTGAGATGTCTTACAACACCGACACGCGATTTGGCAAAGCAGAAGATTTTCGTACCAACATAACAAATCTAACCGGCAACAACATTATACGCTGTGTTAAAGATGCAGAGCCGATTGGACCGAAAAACTTACTCGACCTACTTGTCGTACTGCCATGCACGGGCAACACTCTTGCAAAAATTGCAAACGGAATTGCCGACACATCTGTTACCATGGCAGTAAAAGCGCATTTAAGAAATCAAAAGCCTGTACTTTTAGCAGTATCCACCAACGACGGACTCGGTACTGCCGCTAAAAATATAGGAACACTTCTAAACTGCAAAAATCTATATTTTCTGCCTTTCTCACAAGATGACTACATAAAAAAGCCGAACTCACTTGTAGCCGACTTTGAAAAATTACCCGACGCGGCAATCGCCGCCTTTGAGGGCAGACAGCTCCAGCCTGTGCTGGGCTTTTAATATAGATTCCGTATGACAAAGAATACCGACTTCTGTTTGAAGTCGGTATTTTAAATTAATCAATTTCTTTGATTTTTGCAATCAGATCCGTATACAGTCTTTCAACTGCATTATACAATTCGTCACAATTATCAATGACCCTGCTTCTGAGTTTTTCTGTAAGTTCATAGCTTGCCTCATACAGTCTTTCAAAGCCCAAATTTGAGCAAACACCTTTTAGCGTATGTACCGCACAAAAAGCTTTTTCGGCGTCATTTTCATTTAAGCCGTCTGTCAAGTCATTAAAGGATGGATCTTCAGGAAACTTAAAAACAAACTTTTTAATCATATCTTCATCACAAAGTCTTTTGATAACGTCTTTATAATCTGAATCAATTTGCTCATAAAACTCTTTTAATGTCATCTGTTTTTCTCCTTTGTTTTACAGTGTATTTATGTTCATATCTCGTTCTATTTCCTGAATAGTTTTTTTATACGTTTCCTTTTTCACAGAACCACTGCCGTCAAGTTCGGTTTTTATTCTGTCTTGAATTTCAACCAAACATTCCAAAAGCAATGGATTAAATGCACCACATTCGCCGTTTAAAATCATTTCCATAGCCTTTTCATGTGAAAATGCTTTCTTATATACACGCTCACTCACAAGTTCGTCATATACATCTGCTATTGAAACAATTTGAGCCGATATAGGAATTTTATCACCCTTCAAGCCGTCGGGATAACCCTTACCGTCATATCGTTCGTGATGCCAACGGACTATCTCACAAGCCGTTTTTACCAACGGTTCGTCTTGATACAATTCAAGATTTTTCAGCATTTTCTCACCTATCACGGTATGTTCTTTCATAATCTCATATTCTTCTTTTGTAAACTTGCCGGGTTTATTCAATATTTCTTCCGGAATACCGATTTTTCCTATATCATGAAGTACCGAACCATTTGTTATATAAAAACGTTCCGACCATGAAAGATAATACTTATCCGTCTTTTGAACAATTTTTTCCAAAAGCATTCCGGTCAGTGTGCTTATATTTCTGACGTGCATACCGCTATCACTGTTTCTGAATTCAACGATTTGGCTCAGTATGCCTATCATCATTTTATTGTTTTTCTCTTTTTCATAAACTTGATCGGTTATCAAATTTATAAGCCGTCTTTGTTTAGCGTACAATTTTATAGTGTTTAAAACACGCTGATAAACAATCTTTGCGTCAAACGGTCTGCTTATATAATCCGACACACCCATTTCATATGCACGTCTTATATATTGATTAGAATCTTCGCTTGAAATCAGAATTACAGGAATATCTTCAATCCAATTATTGTTATTCATATAATTAAGCACTTCAAAACCGTCCATACCCGGCATAACAATATCAAGCAAAATAATATCTATACCGGTGCCGTACTTTTCGATTATTTCAAGACATTCTTCGCCGCTTGCCGCATTGATGATCTCATAATCCGATTTCAGTATTTCCGTCAAAATCATTCTGTTCATATATGAATCGTCAACCACAAGCACGCGTTGTCGGTCTTTTACTTCTGATTCATTGTCAATGACGCCAAACTCATTTTCTTCGGTTACAACCATACCTTTTTGTTGGCTTTTTGCCTGCAACATCAACTTATCGGCACGGTACATAGCCGATTCAATCGTTTCGTTATGAGTCATAACTCCGCCTATGCTGACAGACAAACGTATTTTTGAATATCCGTCAACCTTAGCCTCTTTGATTCTTGTTCGTATCTGTTGAAGTTTTTTATTAAAGATATTGGTATGTATACCCGGGAGCACAAGTAAAAATTCATCTCCGCCAAGACGAATAATCTTATCTGAACTTCTTATACATTTTTTGATTGCGCTGACGATCGTTTCAAGTGCCATATCTCCTGCGTTGTGACCGTAGGAATCATTATAAAGTTTGAAATCGTCTAAATCAATCATTGCCACACCGGCATTTTCATTCAAATCTTTAATATTATCTTCATAATAACGTCTGTTGTAAACACCTGTCAGAGGGTCGCGATAAAGTTCGTTTTTGTAACCGGTTAAGTTATTCATTAGAATTCTTCTGCCATCGTTATCTATAAGATTTTCATTGTCGAGACGGTGTATCATTTCCATAACGCAAGGTACTCCGTCAATCTCCAAATACTTTGCAATTATTTGATATACATCATTTTCTAAACATTCAAGCTTTGTATATTGCTTTTTTTGGGTCAAAGCTTTTTCGGACACACAGTTTTCACATTGCTTGTCCTTGTTCCAAAAATCATAACATCTGCACATATTCTCATTAAGTTCCGGTTCTTGACCGCATTTCATTCTGCGAATATCTGTGGATTTTATAATTCGTACAACATCAAAAACTTCTCTGTAAATTTTCATTTTTTCTTCAGCCTGTTTAGTTGTCAATTTTATATTTGAATCCATTAATTTACCTCCTCATTATAATATCAAACTAAACAATAACAAAATATACCAATTTAGGCTAAGTGCTTTTGTAAAATTAATCCTTTTTATGGAATTTAAAATTTTTTTCGCTACTTTATTGTATAATATTATACGA
>OLNM01000550.1_pt1 | contig 34726 bp, 31 predicted proteins | sample 1672391 | NCBI WGS metagenome assembly OLNM01 (sample SAMEA3136680, study PRJEB25190) | human gut metagenome | reverse complement strand
TAAATCAATCTGTACTTCTTCCTCGTTCATGATAATCCTCTCATCCTTTGATTTTTGCCATTATGTGCTATTATAGCATAGAACCATGTCTGTGCAAAGCATCAATTTTATCTTGTTAGGGTTGTTTCACGAATGCATCTCAACTCTCTTACCAATCCTTATCTATATATTTCAAACCATTTCTAAACAATTACTCTTTTTTTACTAAAAATGCGCAAAATTCCCCTATCATCGGTATCACCATTTTTTTTGGTATGTTATAATGCATTTATCAGAGGTGCGCTATTCCTCTGAACGCATATTTTTCTATCAGAGTCAGGTCGTCATTGAATTGGTCGCGCATTTCAGTTGGACCTGATTCTGTTTTTTCCCGAAGGATCGCAATCCGAAGCAGATTATAGGCTATTTTTCTTATGACAGCCAGATTATTCTTGCTTTTTCTTGCCGAAGATGTGTCCTCTCTGAAAAGGTCGTCCAATACATAGTGCAGGCTATTCTCTATTTTCCAGTGATTTCTTTTGATTTTCAGGGTTTCCTGTGCTGACATTTCTCTGCTGGAGATCAGTCCCACCTGATGAATGTCGTCTGTAAGATCGTCTCCAGTCGTTATCCGCGGTCTTCTGACAGTTCCATTTTTTATGAAATCTTCATAAGCAGGAGTTATATCTTTCCCATCCTTATCTTTCTCCATCGGAATCCTTATCTGTTCAAGCCATCCTACCGTTTTTATTTCCTTCTGTTTTTTACAGAGGGTGATCAGATCCGTGTTATGGCAGATCTGCATTGTCCTGTATTCCATCCGGCTCCGGTTCTTTTCGATGGTTTTAAAAACATCATAAGAATCCATCTGTTTTTCATATGTCACGGTCTGACCGGGATGCGCAGTTATCCGTTCATTTTCCTTTCCCAGTTCCGCGAACATTTCTTTTGTTTCCTGATATGTCAATGGATTTCCTTTCTTTACTGTCAGAAGATAATCAGCCTCTTTTTCATTGATTGTATCTATGACAGACTGGACTGTTCCGACTGCATCTATTGTAACAAGACTTTCCTGGATATTTAGCAGCTTCAGCAGTTTTGGGATGGCAGTGATCTCATTTTCCTTTTCTGCAATCGGAAGCTGCGCTATTGCAAGAGCTGTAGCTGTATCGATTACATTCAGTATATATGGTGTTTTCCTGTTCCTGATCTTTTCCGTGCTTCCACGCAGTGCCTTTCCATCTATTGCTATGTTTATCCCCTTTGTATTTAGGATTCCCGTCATCCACTCTATAAATGCCAGACAAAAAATTTCTTCATCTATGTTCCCGAGGATCCTTGATACTGTTGCTGGTGATGCGATCCCGTTCTCAAGCTCCAGATGTTGTCTTAAAAAGTCTATGTGATTCCTGCACCATTACAGACATCTGCGGACGGAATCCCTTCCTGCCAGATAACCAGCTGCGAGATAAGCCAGAATCTCTGCATGATCATGTTTTGTCTTCCTTCCACATCTCGGATCTATCACCATGCGCATGTAATAGATCAGTTCCTTTGCGTCTTTATTTATACTCCAATGATACAGAAATCTTTTTCAACAGCTTCATCTGCTCGTCTGTAATCTCAGAGACAAAGACATGGTTCTCTATGTAAACAAGATAGACGCTTTTCAGGATTTCAAGACTGTTGAATTCCACGCCATACCTTTTATAAAACCTTCGTGAGAGCATCCCTGCCTGACTGGCAGCCGAAAAAGACAGTTCATCCTCTCCTTTAATGTCCATGTCCACTGAAAGATATGATTCCGGTGACGCCTTCATGATCATGCATGCTAATTTATCTTCCCACCCTTCGCCGGCTGCTTTTTTCCAGTCATCCGGGCAGGAATCCCATACTGCTTTGGAAAATCCATACTCTTTTACCTTAATAGATGTCGTGGCAAGCTGCCGTCTTTTACGCTCAATAATTCCATCCGGGGTAATGATGCCTATATATGTATCCACTGGCTGGGGATATTTTTTGCCCGGTACTCTTTTTGAAGTTCTCTTATAGAGGTAGTAGGTATTCCCTACCTTTTTTACAGTGGTTCCCTTTATTCGTTGCTGTTGCACCCATTCCGGATATACTTTTTCATTCTTCATATAAAATTGCTTTCATGTAGGAGTATGCTATACTCATGCTATAATTCTATTATACCTCTACGAAAGGAAAAAGACCAGTAAATCCGCAATTTTGTATAACTGCAAATTTACCAGTCTTTTCAAGTACTTCTGCCTTGTTCAATTTTCATTCATGAAACAACCCTGCTTGCAATATTTACCAGCTTGTAATACAATGCGTTGCTTGCTTCAAATGCTTTTCTTCGCAATTTTCGAGCATTGTTTATTGTAAAATAAAATTACCCCCTTTGTTTAAAAAATGCTTGCAAAAAACAGTTTGATGATAACATGAGTGAACGTGACCTGAGAAAATTCAAGAACCGGCAAAAAATGGCAGAAGGATTTCGTAAAGACAGCGGACATGGAATGTATTGTGCGATTCTGGCAATCATAGAAACCCTGAAAAAAAATATGAGGTTGGTAGAAAATGCAAAAAAATATTTATGGGTGCACCGACTATATTTTAGCCGGTGCTAAGACTGATTGTGCAGCCGGAAGGCTGAACTGTTACTTTTTATAGTTTTTAATTTTTCATATTTTTTGACTATCATTTTTCTGAATATTTTCATCCTTTAACTTTCCATTTTCTGTACCAATATTAATTTTAGGAACAATATCAATAACAAAATTCATATATACCATAAAAATCATTATATATGATACTATAAATAAAATACTATAAACCTTTCCGAAAAATCCTGTTGCAGTCACAAAAGAAACCTCAAACGTCAAGAAACCTATGGTTACCTCATATAACAACTCCCAGCCACTTCCATTGAAATCTAATTGGTTTGAATACATTTTGATTAATATATATGCTCCAGAAAATATATTTAAAATATGAATTATCACCTGAAACGAAATATCACTCAAAGCAAAAGTTCCTAGTACTTTTTTATCAGTTTTAATAAAGTCAATTAATATTTTTTCAAGAACAAAATAGTTAACTGCAAATGCTGCTAAAAAAATATATTTTAATCCTTCGCCAAGCAGACCATTATCTGCTGCATTATATTCCTTAGTACTTATCAGTAAAATAATCGGTGTCATACATGCAACCGTCACATGTTCATAGCCTTCCTTATTTTCCAAGTTTTTACATATTTGGGCAATATGTATAATAAAAACATTGGATAACGAAATTATAATTGTAGCAAAGACATATCCTATAGCAACTATTATTAATCTAATCCAAATACTTCCTTGATAGTTATTCCATAAAATTATGACACAAATAGCATTCATTATTTCAGGTCCTATAAGTATTTTCCAATCATTTTTATAATATGGTTTAAAAGCATATTGGAGACATTTAAAACCCTGCTTTAAAATATCTTTTCCCCTATTCTTATTCTTCCCATTGATAAGGACACCAATATATATAAGGAAAAGAATTCCGTATAATATTGTTTTTTTATTATTCATTTATCTCATCCTCCGTTTCTTAAAAAATATCAATCTTCTAACTTTTAGCTCGATATATACGTATTCATTAGCCATTTCTATTTTACTTCACTTCTATATTTTTTACAAGTCATTTTATGTTTTTACAGATTATATTTTATTTGACATTATGTAAAACCAGCATTATATTATTAATAATATAAGAAATAGGAGGAACTTATATATGACTGATTACAATGGCTTGAAGAAAATAGCACAGCAAAATGTGTTATCTACAGATGAAGCATGTGAAATTCTTGGACGGACACGCCAACAACTTAATAACTATATCAAATCCGGACGTTTAGAAATTCTCAAATCAACTAAAAATGGGAATCTTTTTTGGCGTCCTGACGTTTTTTTTCTATCAAAACAAATACATCAGGAACGTATTCGAGAACATCACGAAATATTAGGCGGATCAACCTCACAGGCTACTCAAGCAGCAAAAAATCTTAATCTGAATCCACGAGAAATCAGTGAAATTTACGTTTTCTTTGAAGAAAAAGATGCTATTGAAAAAAATTTTTACTGTCTTGAGACACTTGAAACCCCCGACACACTTATAGCTATTCAAGCGCCAAATTTTGTGGTTATTATGAAAGATGAAATCGAATATTGGTTTGATGGTCTTAATTGTGGTTATGGTGGGGAAGGTCCTTCTGGAACTGAAACTATACTTGATTATTGGGGAATACTTAAAAAATCTAAAGATAATTTTACGAACTTTATAAAATCCACATCCATCCTGCATATAATCAATGACAACAATACATGGACTTTGTACAAAGAGAAAAGTCATTACCTATCAAATGACGAATTATATAATCGAATAAAAATTCATTTATACAGTTTTAACAAAAAACTTGTTTTAACACAGGAAAATACATCTCAATCCTACACAAATTCTGTTCCGCTAGAAATACTCACAAAATATATTGATTTCATTCCTCAGCCAGTGAGTATCGAATTTTTATCAAAGGAAAAAGCTTTAGAATCTGGACATTTCTCTGTTGCTTTTTCCAAAACTATTTTATATCAAATTATTATACGGGATATAACTGACAGAGAACTTTGGATTGAATACCCATTTGAAATTATTCCGCCCAAAGAGCAGCAAAGTATGCTTGACCTTCTGCATATGTTAGATATAAAAATAACAGATAAATCATTTATTGAAAAAGCAAAGCAATGGTTTGGTGCTAAACCACGGTGGATCAACCACATCTACACCAAAGATCATTTCCTCTCTTAAATAATAATGCCATATGCTTTCCATTGATTTGCAAAACATAGTAAGCGCCTAACAACTAGGTGCTTACTATATGCAGACCGCCACCCACAGTCAATGCCATATATGTGGCTATGCCGGATTTGGAAAAATATGGAACTATAGTGGCTCATTTGAGGAAATCATGGACTTCCTTGGCACCGATGACTTCCAGGATTAAACCTGGAAGTCATCGAGAGTTAATTTTTCGGGAAGTTCACAATTAATTACTGCGGCTATAACTGTTGCAATAAAAACTGAGCCAAAAATATCATTCACTTTCATCTACTATCTCCTGTTATATTTCACTTTATCATGCACACTAATCTCTTTTCCGATTTGCACTTCTATTATACTAAGATTTGTTTTTGCAATAATTGTATGTCTGCATCCAACTTTTAGCATAATAACGTCTCCTGTCCTTACCTCCCTTTCGACATCATCTACAATTGCTGTACCATTGCCCGAAATTACAGTCCACACTTCATCACGATGCTCATGACTGTGATAATTCATCTGATGTCCTGCATTTAAAGTTACTTTGATGGTCATATTGCCATCTTCAATATCCAGCACGCGGAAATTTCCCCAGGATTTTTCCGCAAACATAATTTGCTGATTAATATCGTCTACAAAAGGCTTAATATAGCTTGACTGATTTTTATCAGAAACAAGGATTCCTTCCGGACTGGCAGATATCACAACATCTTTTAAGCCCATACAAAGTACTGGAACATTTAATTCATTAATCACATGCGTATTCTCGCAGGTTTCATTGAAAATTGCTTTTCCTACTGCATTTCCGTCCATTGCCTCAGTCAAAGTATTCCATGTACCTAAATCTTTCCATTGTCCTGCAAATCGCATTACTTGTATTTTTTCTTCATGTTCTACCACTGCATAATCAAAACTGATTTTCTGTAAGGTATCATACTTTTCAAATAAATCATTATAATCCTTAAAATCGATTAACTCGTGTGCACGTTCTAAAACATGTCCCAAACGGAATGCAAATACGCCACCATTCCAAAGCGCACCTTTTTCAATATATTCTTCTGCAACCTGCTCAGTCGGCTTTTCTTTAAACATTGCAACATCACTGATCTCATCTGTTGTTTTTGGAATAATATATCCATATTTTTCACTTGGATAAGTAGGCTCAATTCCCATTAAAACAAGATTAGCATCCGACTTTTCTGCCTGTAAACCAAGTTTTTTGATTGCGATGAAATAATCTTCCTCCACGTATGGATCTACCGGGCAGACCACCACAGACTCATTCTCGCTGATTCCTTTCACATCATGCAGATACGCAACCGCAAGTGCAATAGCCGGAAATGTATCACGTCTGCAAGGTTCCACACTGACTCCGATATTCTCACCAAGCTGGTTATGAATCGCAGAAACCTGTGATTTTGAGGTCGCAATGGTAACAGTTGCATCCTTATCAATATTTAAAATCTGACGGTATACACGTTGAACCATCGACTCATAATTACCATCAGCTCCTCTAAAAATCTTAATAAACTGTTTCGACCGTATATCGTTTGACAATGGCCATAAACGTTTTCCGGATCCACCAGATAATAATACTATATTCATATTTCCTTCCTATCTAGCGTTCTGCACGCATCGGATTATTCAAAAAGTCCTCATATGCAAGACGGATACCATCCTCAAGTTCTGTCTTGTATGTCCAACCAAGTTTTGCAGCTTTGCTCACATCCAGAAGCTTTCTAGGCGTACCGTTTGGTCTTGTAGTATCCCATTTAATCTCGCCTTCATAACCAATGACCTTTGCAACAAGCTCTGTCAGTTCCTTAATAGTAAGTTCTTTTCCGGTTCCTGCATTGACAGTTTCGTCACCGGAATAATTGTTCATTAAGAATACACATAAATTGGCAAGATCATCCACATATAAAAACTCACGCAATGGACTGCCATCTCCCCAACAGGTTACCTCTTTCAATCCGTTTACTTTTGCTTCATGGAAACGACGGATCAGTGCAGGTAATACATGAGAATGTTCTGGATGATAATTGTCATTTGGTCCATAAAGATTAGTTGGCATAACAGAGATATAATCGGTTCCATACTGTTTATTTAAAAACTCGCAGTATTTCAAACCGGAAATTTTTGCTAGTGCATATGCTTCATTTGTCTTCTCTAACGCACTGGTCAAAAGACAGCTCTCCGGCATTGGCTGTGGAGCCATACGAGGATAAATGCAGGATGAACCTAAAAATTCAAGCTTTTTACATCCATTTTTCCATGCTGAATGGATCACATTCATCTCAAGGATCATATTGTCATACATAAAATCGGCAAGCGCATTCTGGTTTGCGACAATACCGCCAACCTTAGCTGCTGCCAAAAATACATACTCCGGCTTTTCCTCTGCGAAAAATGCTTCTACTGCATCCTGTCTGCATAAATCCAGCTCTTTGTGTGTACGTGTAATGATATTGGTATATCCCTGACGCTCTAACTCACGGACAATTGCAGAACCTACCATTCCTCTGTGTCCTGCTACATATATTTTTGCATCTTTTTCCATCATGATGCCATTCCTCCTAACGTAATGCTTTTTCACGTTTTGCAAGTTCTCTGTCATGCTCTGCCATAATGCGGACGAGTTCCGGATAACTTGTCTTCTGCGGATTCCATCCAAGAACCGTCTTGGCCTTGGTCGGATCTCCCCAAAGGTTGTCTACATCTGTAGGGCGGAACCACTGTGGATTGACACATACTAACATTTTACCTGTCTGTACGTCATAACCCTTTTCGTCTACGCCGGTTCCTTCCCAACGGATTGTAATACCGTTTGCTGCAAATGCCTTTTCTGTGAAATCACGGACTGTGTGCTGTTCTCCGGTTGCAATCACGAAATCTTCCGGTGTTTCATGCTGTAAGATCATCCACATACATTCCACATAATCTTTTGCATATCCCCAGTCACGCAGGCTGTCCATGTTACCAAGTTCCAGATGATCCTGGATTCCCTCTGCAATACGTCCTGCTGCCAGTGTGATCTTACGTGTCACAAAATTCTCGCCACGTCTCTCTGATTCATGGTTGAATAAAATTCCGTTCACTGCGAACATTCCATAAGCTTCACGGTACTCTTTTACGATCCAGAAACCATACTGTTTTGCAACTGCATATGGAGAATATGGATGAAACGGAGTTGTCTCTCTCTGAGGAACTTCCTCAACTTTGCCAAACAACTCAGAGGTAGAAGCCTGATATACTTTTGTTTTCTTAGCCAGACCTAAAATGCGGACTGCTTCCAAGATACGAAGTACACCGATCGCATCGACATCACCGGAATACTCCGGCACATCAAAAGATACCTGTACATGCGACTGTGCTGCAAGATTATAGATCTCATCCGGCTGTACCAGCCCGATAATCCGGATCAAAGAAGAAGAATCAGACAAATCCCCATCATGTAATGTAATTGCGTTCTTTGCGATCAGATGGTCAATACGAGCTGTATTGGAGATAGATGCACGACGTGTAATACCGTGAACCTCATATCCCTTCTCTAATAAAAACTCTGCAAGATAAGAACCATCCTGTCCTGTAATACCTGTGATCAATGCTACTTTACTCATTCAGTAATCTCCTTTTCATACTTGTATATCAATCTTTAATTTTTATTTTTATAGCGTATTAAATTATAACATAAACATTTTATTTTTTTTACTTTTTATTTATATATTCCCTGGCATCCAATAAAAAACTAATCGTAATCATAACAATAACAATTCCGATTGGAAATGCTGCAATAATGCTCACTGATTGCAGATTACTCATCGAACTTTCTGCAAAAAGCAACGCTATCGGAAGTAATATTAACAAGATACACCACATCAACTGTATTATTTTATCAGGTTCCTTTCCATTCTCTAAACTATGATAACTATAGCATGACGCTGTTAATGCAATTGAATCAAACGATGTAGCATAAAATGCAACCATAGTTATTAAAACTGCTACCATCACAATTGGTGCACAAGGCATAGTACTTATCATTGAAACAATTAATTGATATAAATCGCCAGTTTCATTATATATTGCTATAAAATCTGTCACACCCGACATCTGTAATCCCATGGAATAGTTTCCCAGAATAATAAAGCTTGTCAAAGTCGAGCCTACTCCAAATCCATACCCACCTAAAATCACTTGACGAACTGTTCTTCCTCTTGAAATATTTCCAATAAAAAATGGGGCTGCCACACACCAAACCATCCAATATGCCCAATAATATATTGTCCAATTTTGTGGAAATTCTGTCGTTCTCAGAGGGTCTGTATAAGTTGATAATTCAAAAAAATTTTGGATCATTTTTCCTAATGAAGATATTCCAGTCTCAATTATATACCTTGTCTCTCCGCCAAAAAGTAATACAAAAAACAGTAACCCCAAAAATAGATATATACATACCTTTGCTAAAATGCTTATTCCTTTAAATCCATGTAATAGTGAATAAGTATAAACAAAACATGTTACAAGTAAAATAACTATATTAATTAATGTCCTGCTAACATGTATATGAAATAGTGTTCCTATAATTTCTGCCATTAATGGTGTTGCAACACTAAATGTTGTTGCCGTACCTGCCAGTAATGCAAAAACAGCCAAGAGATCAATAATTCTTCCCGGCAATTTATCTGTATATTTTCCAAGAATTGGACGACAAGCTTCACTATACTTCTGTTTTGTTCTGTTTCGCACATGAAGCATAAATCCGAATGCAACTGCAAGTACAAGATAAAATCCCCAAGGAATAAAACTCCAATGAAAAAGGGGAAATACACCTGCCCAATCTTGCATTGTCCCCAATTCAGTAATATGTGGATCTGTTGCGTACAAAATCCATTCCGAAAACGAATAAAATAAAATATCTGCCGCCAATCCACATGTGAACATCATAGCTCCCCATGTAAAAAAATTATACTTAGGTTTTTCATCCTGCTCCCCCAGCACTATATCTCCATACTTTGATATTGCCATAAAAATAGATATCAAAAAAATACCTAATCCTATAACCAAATAATAGCTTCCCAATGTATCCCCTAAGAAATAACGTATTTTCCCTAAAATAATATTTGATTGCTCAGGCAACAAGAAAAAAAGAATGCATAGTATAACAATACTTATAAGCGGAACTATTGTAATCATCCAATCAATTTTTTTATCTGCCGAACCACCATCCTGTATTCTCCTATTCATTTTACATTTCCTCCAAATATTTTTCGTAACTATTATCTACAGCAATTAATTCTGCCATATTATCTATTTCAATAATATCTGTTCTATTCATCGGCCAAATACCTAATTCATATTCCTCAAAATGACAAAACATCGGTATATCATCCCAATATATTTGCCGGTTCATTTTAATTTCAAATTCTATTTCCAAATGCTTTTTTAATTTTTTTCCGTCTTCTGCTGTCCACCTTGATATACTATAAAGCTGCCATCCACGTTTTCCTCCGTTTCTACTGCACGCCTTTACAATTCCATTTTCAACAGTTTGTAACCACTCATTCGTTTCCTCCTCTATCCACACACTATTGTATCCAGACTTTTCAAATTCCGGACATAAAATCTTACTATTATAAATAATTTGATCTCCATCCAAAATAATTACATCTTCCAAATAGTTCCTTGCAACATAAAGCGAAGCAATATTATTGCAGACATTGTAGTACGGATTTTCTATTAACTTAAGTCCTGGATATTGTATCTCAAGGCTTTTAAATTGTTCCTTTAGATATCCAACTACAACATATATTTCATATATTTCATTTTCATGTAATGCCTCTATTACTGTATCAATTATCCTTACACCATTAACTACTACTAATGGTTTTGGAGTCTTTAATGTCACAGGTTTCATTCGATTTCCCAATCCTGCTGCCATAATAATAGCTCTTTTTATCCTATGCATTTTTTATTGTCTCCTCTTTTCATTATCCAAATCTTCCAGTTCCATTTGTGCAATTCTGTAATATTCCTTTGCATATCGATATTGTTTTAACGAATATTCTCCAAACTCAACCCCCAATTTGCTTTTATATTCGCACCAATTACTCCATAACAATCCACAAACTGCAATATAACAATATATCTTTATTCTTACTTCTTTGCAGCATCCTTCAACAAAATATGCATCTATTAATTGATCTATTTGCTCTTTATTATATAAAGAATAAATCCCGAACATAGCTATATCAACATGTGGGTCCTGCATTCCAGCATATTCCCAATCAATGAGCCTAATTTGTTCTTTTCCATCTATTTTAACAAACAAAAAATTATCAGAAACGGCATCAATATGTGTAAGTACCTTTTCTTCAACATGCTGATCTATATAAGACTTTAACGAAAGGACATTTTCCTTTGTCTGTTTATAATCGCTATATACAGAAGGATTTCCTTCCCATAGGTCTTCATAAAACTCTAATTTAGAGAACAAATCAAATTCATGCTCAACCTTTATTTTCATTTCATGAAATTCTCTTAAATATTTCATACATAATTTTACATCTTTTATATCTACTGGATTGCACACTCTTACTCCTTCCAAAAATTCTGTTATCTTGTAACCATTTTGAGGATTAATGTACACAATATTATCACATATATTTTTTTTGTCTATCGCCTTATATACGCATGCTTCCTGCTTTCGATTAATCAATTCGTCCGTTCCTTCACCCGGAATACGCATAATATATTTTTTTTCTTTACAACTAAATAAAAATGAACGATTTGTCATTCCTTTTTTCAAAACCGTTATATCCTTAATGTCTTTAGGTGTAACTTTCAATGCATTGCAAATAACATCTATGGCTTCAACTTTCAATTGATTAGAATTTTCATCTAGTTCTCTTAATTGTTCATATGTATTGATTTCCACTACTCGATCATTCTGAATCACTCTCGCAGCAACAATCATTTTTTTCTTTTTATATAGTGCTTTCTCCCAAAACTCATTATCATTACTCTTATCTTCACAAAGAAGCTCCAGCGTCTGACAAACAATTTTTGCTGTATCCTCTGTTAAATAAGCAATTCCTACCATTGAATTTCCTGCAATTTCTTTTGGTATCATTATTAATTCCATATTTCTACTTACTTTTACACTACTACTGTCATCCATTCGATTCGTAACCATATACCATGAATACAATTCATATTTGTTAAAAGGATTAAATTTGCACCATATATCACATGGGATAATATATGTATTAGCTAAATGCTGTTGTACTAATTTTAATGAAAACATATTATTTTTTTTAGCATATTCAGGATTTACCACTAATTCCACTCCATATTTATCAATTAAATATTCATATTTTTCTTTCATAAATCCCACAACTATATATATCTCTTGTATTCCACTTTCATGAAGTTGATTTATAATACGTTCAATTAGTGTTTCACCTCCCACCTCAATAAGACCTTTGGGAACTTCCATATTAATTGGAACCATCCTCATTCCAAATCCAGCAGCAAGAATAATGGCATTTTGGGTTTTATGCCTTTCAAAATACTCTTTAGCTTTTAAAGTCGGATGCATCTCCTCATTTATAAATCCCTCTTTCAACAATTGTGATATAGAGCGATTTACGATTCCAAGAGAATGTCCTGTCATCTCAGATAAAACTCTCTGGTTCACATATGGTTCCATAAACAATTTGTTCAAAATATCCTTTTCCTGGTTGTTCATGTACATCGTTCCTTTCGTTTTTATGAACATCGTGTGTAATAAATACCCGGATATACAAAACCGGGTACATATACTATATTACTTCTTTTATTCCTTTTTGTAAACCTTAAAAAAATGATGACCTACACGATCCTTTTCTGGTGGCAATTGCATATAATCCCCATATTCATGACGTAACACCTCGTCATAATACTTTGGAACTCTAAATTCATATTTATCAAATGGCATTAATATCGTTTCATCAAACCACTTCCGTGGAAAAATATCCTTTTCTCCCCATGATAACCAAATGACACAACCTACATATTCGCTACTATCATATTCTTTTACTCTTGCAAGTTTATCCAATTTATTTTGAAAATACTCTTTGCCACGCAATTTTGCATAAATAAATACAGGAAACTTTACAATTTTCCTTATAATAGAAGTTGTTGTTTCCATTGCAAAATGATCACGTGTTGCCTGATAACAAAAAGACGATAAACGATCACCTTTTAGACCATATTTCACAGCTTCTTCTTTCGTATTACCAAGACCATCATACGGATATATATCAATGAATACTCCCATACCAAAAGGCTTTTCGTTTTCCATTTTTATAATATATCTCTCATCACTAATTCGTGTAATCATATATGGATACTCTGAACATTCTTCTCTATTGAATACACGAAGATTGGGATACTCCTGAATATGTAGTTTAAGGTATCCCAATAAACGGTCATAATCCGGCCTTGGCATCATAATATCTACATCATCATCCCACGGGATATACCCATGATGACGAACAGCACCAATTAATGTTCCATATATTAATGCATATCTAAAATGTTGTTCCTCACAAATATTGGCAATTGTATGTAAAATTTCAAGTGATATTTCCTGTATTTTCCTAATTGATAATTCCATTTGCTTCGTTTGTTGCATTTCTGTTTTCCTCAATATAATTCAATTTCAAACATGATTTTTGTTAATAATTATATCATAATATGTGCCTTGTATTTCCATATCCTCTTTTTGAAATTTATAACTCAGTTTATGAAAAGGGGTCTGTTCCTTTACACTAATCCAAATATCTTCATTATACTGCTCAAATAATCTTAATAAAATAATATGTGGTGCAGCATTATCAAACGGTATAATTTCACTCCATTCCTGTGAATAAAATTCTAAAACTATAGATAGAAAATTGTGTAATAAAAAATAATCTATCAACTCATTATTTTTTTCCCAATATTTATAACATAAATATTTTGTTGCGCACAATATTTTATTATTAGATTTTGCATTTATGAACCAACTGGAAATGTATGTGCTTTGACCATCTCTTCCAGGTTTTAGCTGTTGAAACAAAAACAAATCTGATTCAAAAAAATATGAAGGTATTTCTTCTTCTTTTCTTGTACATAATACAGTCGCATCAATCCATGTTCCTCCATACTTTGTCAAAAGTTCTAATCTAAGTAAATCTGTCATGTGCGTATGTGTTATTTTCCCACATTTCCATTTTTCTAATATATATTCAGGAAATTGTACATAATCATCCATATTTTTTTCTGTAATAACTATTATTTTCTTTTGAGTCAAATTTGTTTTTAATGCCTCGTAACATCTTTGAACTAGCTCTGGAGCGTTATCCAATCCCTGAAACCAGCAAAACCATATCTTATCACTTAATTTATGTTCATCTTCAATATAATCTTTATCAAACTTTATTAAATCATTCTTATATTCTTTTTTTAATTTTTGTTTTATCTTTAGCTGGGCAGATAAACGTAATATCTCTAATGCTGTTCTGCTTTTTCCCAAAAGGATTACTTGTCCTATCGCTGTAAAAAATGCTCCCCCCTTCCAATAACTATGTATTAAATTTATTCCACCTTGTTTTTTCAAAATTTCTTTTAATTTCACTTTGCAACCACCTCAAAGTCAATACCTTGTTCCTTGATACTTTTTCATATATTTTCAACTTCCCATTATGCATCTCTATTTTGTATAAAACGCAAAAAATTTTAATAAAAAGTTCTTTTCATATATTTCTTATCCTTGTTGTAATAACTAGACCTAATTAGATATAATCTTAGGTAGAAATGGTTCTATGGCAACATTTAGTACAAATTAAAATGAAGAATTCCCCTTAACCACAAGCACCTAGTTTCGGAGGGGATTTTCTAAAAACTAAGGCTCCTATGACTAGGATTCATGTATGCTAACATTTTTCATATTTTCACATGAAATTTTCTTTCTGTACTTTGGAATAAATACTATATGATATTGGCATTTCCATTTTTTGTGTAGTAAGCTTTTATTGTCCATATGGAGCACTTCATGTGTTTAAATCTGGCTTACTCCCCATTCTTAATATGGCACAAGAGTTTTTTATTAACATCCTCACCGTTTCCAACCATTCCATTGTCCCCTGTATAGCAAGGGAATCAGAGTTTTCATTAAATACTTCTCACAAAAAATTTACAGTCTATCTCCATCAAATATCGCTAATAGGATTCTTTTCATATTCCACTATACTCATTAACTGCAAGTCTCGTTCTGAATGAATTGCGTCTTTTTCTTCTATCGGCCACTCTATGCCTATTTCTGGATCATTAAACAGTACCCCTGTGTCTGTTTCCTTATCATACGCTCCCTCACATTGATAAAGCATAATCGTCTCATCCTCTAAAGACACAAATCCATGTGCAAATCCTTTGGGAACATACAAACTTCTATGGTTCTCAGTACTAAGTTCTACACTAATCCATTTTTTATAAGTTGGACTTTGAGTACGCAAATCCACAATCACATCCCATACTTTTCCTTTAACGGCACTAACCAACTTAGCTTGTGGATTATTCGTCTGGAAATGTAATCCTCTAATAACATTTTTAGCAGAAATAGACGCAAAAATTTCGTTTACAGAAAATTTAATTCCAGCATCTTCATAAATATCCCTCTCAAAGTACTTTGTAAATCCGCCTCTGTTATCTCCTGAATAGAAATTATCAATAAGATACGCTCCCTCTAACGGTAATTTACTAAATTTGAATTGCGACATTATTCCATCTCCTTAATCCATTCCAGTGTATTTTTAATTCCTTGCGCAAATGTTACTTCAGGAATGTACCCTGTATCTTTCTTAACCGCATTTATATCAAATTCCTTATATGATAATGAAACACCGTTAAACGGTATTTCTCCTAAGCCAATTTCTATGTCAGGATCAACCTGATCTCTCATTTCACATAAAAATTCTTTTAATGGTCTCGGCTCTTGACTTCCAATATAATAAGTTCTATTTGCAATACCATACCTTCCAATTTCAATAAACATTTTGGCAGCATCTGTAATATAAACAAAATCATATAATTGATTTCCTGTCGAAAAAGCACAATGTTCATTATTTAACATTTTTCTCAGGCTGGTATTAACAAGTCTCGGACTAGTTTCTCCAGGTCCATAAATGTTTGAAATAACCGCCCTGATATAATCAATTCCATATGAACCTGACAAAGTTCTCGCCATATAGTCTGCTGCCACCTTAGCGCTTGAATACAGTGTATTTATAGATGGCATAGTATCTGTTACCATAGTTGCCTGGATTTCATATTCCATTATGCTTGAAGCAAATATAAACCTTTTGCAGTTCATATCTAAACATGCCTTGACTGTGTCGCAGGTATATTGAATATTCCTTATTTGAACATCACTATCACCTCTTAAAGTTCCTGCGCTACCTATCCATGCAAGATGATATAGTGCATCTATATCTCTATCCTCAACATATTTAGACAGGTTTCGGAAATCTGAAAGATCACAGTATGTTATTTTGAGTCTTGGAATATCTTTTATTTTTGTTATATTTTCCTCTTTATTGCGTACAATAGCAATAACATTAATACCTTCATCTGACAGTTTTTTGCATAAAGCAGTTCCTATAAATCCATTTGCACCTGTTACAATCACTTTTTTCATCAGGTTCTCCTTATCTACTTACTGCTTCTTTAATTATTTGTGCCATATAATCAATCATTGAATCTGTCATTCCAGGATAAACTCCCACCCAGAATGCATTATTTACTACATAATCACTATTTTCAAGATTTCCTATTACTCTATATGCATCAGTGCCGCGAATTTCATCAAAGCAGCTCTGCCTGATAATATTTCCAGAAAATAATAAACGTGTTTGAATATTATGTTCCTCAACATATTTCGTTACACTATTTCTATCTAATCCTGTTTCAGGTTTTACAGAAATCAAGAAGCCAAACCAAGAAGGATCACTATTTTCCGCTGGAATTGGAAGAATAATTTTATCCTGAACAATTTCAAGTGCAGAACGTAATCTAGCCCAGTTATGTTTTCTTCTTTCAATAAAACAAGGAAATTTCTTTAATTGTTCTACTCCAACTGCTGCTTGTAAATCAGTAACTTTCACGTTATATCCAAAGTGAGAGTATGTGTACTTATGGTCATACCCTTTAGGCAATAACCCAAATTGTCCATCCCATCTATGTCCACACATATTGTCCTGTCCTGAAACACAGATGCAATCTCGTCCCCAATCTCTGTATGAAAGTATCAATCTGTTAAGTAATGGATTATCTGTATAAACACATCCGCCTTCTCCCATAGTCATATGATGTGGCGGATAAAATGAGCTTGTTCCTATATCTCCCCAAGTTCCCGTATATTTAGTTACTCCGTCGATTGTATATTTTGTCCCCAAAGCATCGCAATTGTCTTCAATAAGCCATAAATTATGTTTGTCGCAAAAAGCTTTTACTGTCTTTAAGTCAAACGGGTTTCCTAATGTATGAGCAATCATAACCGCCTTAGTCTTGCTTGATAAAGCAGCTTCTAATTGGGTAGTATCAATGTTATACTGTGGTATCGTCACATCAACAAAAACAGGAACTGCTCCATATTGTAAAATGGGGGTTATCGTTGTAGGAAATCCACACGCTACAGTGATTACTTCATCTCCCCTCTTAATTTGCCTCTCACCCAGTTCGGGAGCTGTCAAAACTGAAAACGCTATAAGATTTGCAGATGAACCACTATTTACAAGGTGTGCAAATTTAACTCCTATCCACTCTGCAAAATTCTTTTCAAACTCCTTAGAAAATCTGCCTGTTGTAAGCCAAAAGTCAAGCATTGCATCTGTTAAACTCTGCATTTCCTTTTCATCGTATACACGTGATGCATAGCTCACTCTATCACCAGGTTTAAAGTTTTCCTTACTTTCCATCGGTTCCTTAAAATCATGATAGTACTCTGCAACAAGAGTTTTTATTTGTTCTCTCGCCTCTGCTTCATTGGTCCAATTAGCCATAATAATACCTCCATATTGTCATTTTAAGTTATATTCTCTCATTAGTTTAATAGTTCGTTAAAAATTCCTTTATTTCCTTATCCATTTCATCCGGTATATTTCCGCCCGATATCCATATCTTGCTAAAACGACATACCATATCCATACATTCATTCATATGCCACCGGGGTTGCCATCCAAATGTAGCCTTAAGTTTACTACAATCTAACTTTAAAAAATTAGCTTCATGTGGTGCATTGCTTTCCGCCTGATTTTCCCATTTGGCGTTCTCACCCCAATACTCACAAAACAAATCTACCAATTCTCCTGTTGTCACACAATCACAGTCATCAGGTCCTACATTATAACAACCTTGATATTTTTTATTTTCATATTGTTTTGCAACAATCATCAAATATGCAGTCAGCGGCTCAAGTACATGCTGATATGGTCTGGTCGAATATGGATTTCTTACACCAATAGTCTTTCCATTCTTCATTGCTCTAACACAGTCAGGTATAATTCGATCATTAGCAAAATCCCCGCCTCCTATAACATTGCCGGCCCGAGCTGTTGATATTGCTATATTTTTCCTTTCAAAAAAGCAATCCCTATATGAATGTGTTACGAGTTCTGAGCATGATTTCGAATTTGAATAGGGATCATATCCGTCAAGTGGTTCATCTTCTCGATATCCCCAAAACCATTCGTTATTATGATAGACTTTATCTGTTGTCACATTGAGTACTGATTTTACAGATGATGATTGTCTTATGCACTCTAGCAGATTAACTGTTCCCATTACATTTGTTTCATATGTATATTGGGGATCCTTATAACTATCTCTTACAATTGGCTGTGCCGCTAAATGAAATACAATTTCTGGCTGGTCTTCTAGGAAAACTTCATTCAGTTTTTGAAAGTCCCTAATATCTCCAATTACACTATGTATTCTATTTTCTAAATCTGCCAACTCAAATAAATTCGGGTTAGTTGGTGGTTCAAGAGAATATCCAGTAACAATTGCACCAGCATTTACAAGCATTCTGCACATCCATGTTCCCTTAAATCCTGTATGCCCCGTAACTAAAACTTTTTTCCCTTTATAGAAACTAATATCAAATGTCATTTTAGTCCTCCCAAAGTTTCCATGGTGCCTGGTTGGAATTCCATAACTTTTCAATTTGCTGTTTTTCTCTTAAAGTATCCATGCACTGCCAATATCCATGATGTACATAGCCAACCAATTCATGGTCTCTAACCAGATTGGATAATGGTTCCTTTTCAAATGGAATTTCATCACCATCAATATAATCAAATATTTCCGGTTTGAGTACCATAAAACCAATATTAATTAAGTCACCATCCGTATCTGATTTTTCTCTAAACGCCTCTATAATACCATCTCTTCCGACTTCAACAACACCTTTATTTTGTCCAAAATTGTACATCGACATTGTTCCAATTTTTCCATGAGAATGATGAAATTCAAGTAATTTTTTGATATTAATATCACCTACCGCATCACCGTATGTGAGCATAAATTCTTCATTACCAATATATTCCTTAATTCGTTTGATTCTTCCACCTGTCTGTGTATTAAGTCCTGTATCAACCACTGTAACTTTCCAAGACTCCGCATGCTTATTATGCACAATAATCTCATTTCCACCTCTTGTATAATCAAAGGTGACATCCGATGTATGTAAAAAATAATCTGCAAACCATTCTTTTATGATATGTTGCTTATATCCAGCGCAAATTACAAACTCATTAAACCCATAATATGAATATGTCTTCATAATGTGCCATAAAATTGGCATCCCACCTATTTCAATCATTGGTTTGGGTTTAAATGCCGACTCTTCAGATATACGCGTTCCAAATCCTCCTGCCAAAATAACCACTTTCATATTTCTATTCCTTTCTGCCACTCACTCTATATTTTTATCCAATCATTCATAATTAGATCTGAACTCATACCATTATACCATTTACTTGGTGATACGACTATCTTTTCCTTATTACAATTAAGTTCCGCCCCCCACCAACTGAAAGAACTGTTTGCGATTATGTTATGTTTGCATAAAGACATCAAATACATGTCTAAATAACTATTTTCTCCTTGATTCCAATCTATTAGTATATAATCCAACTCTGTAAAATTGGCCCGAACCCATTTCGGATCATCTGAAAAAATATAAAAAGAACAATTTCCAGCTTTTTCATAAATATACGAAATTGCCTTTTTGTAATATTCCAATGTGCAGATTTCCATCCGTGCTTCAGCATTCTCTGCCCATAGATAGTCTCCCCGTCTCACATGAATTGATACCGAATTTTCCCCCTTTATTTTTTTTTCAATATCTTTGTTGCGATCATCAATATAATCTGTTTTAAATTCAAAAATATCTTTCAAGTTTCCCCTACATTTTTCCCAATAATTGGGATTTTGCCAATACCCTCTTAAATATATCTTTTTTTTTGACATAATTTCATTCATAGCTATTGGTTCTTTATCTATAAGAACCATACCTCTGTCTTTACCTGTTAACTTATCATGCGCTCTACACATGGTAACTATAAGGTTTTCCCAAAATCCATTTCTATGATAATCTATTTTAAATACACGCTCCAGTTCAAAGCCATTGTGCTGATTTCCCGTTACAAGAATTTTTCTATCATCGTATGTAACATAAAAACCTCTTAATTTTAATTCCACGCCTAAAACATATTGAAACATTTGATTACCAAGTCCACCACTAATTTCGATGATTTTTCTATTCATATTTTAAACGTCTTCTCCATATTTGTACTATATGAAAATGACCTCTTTTTACCTTTCTACAAAATCTATCTAATAAATTTAGCATTCTATAATAATTAACTTGAATTGTCCATGTCAATCCTTGTTTCCTATTATATCGTCTTTGACGCTTCTGCTTATACCTTTTAAGTTCATCTCTACATTCATCCGCCGTATAAAGATTCCCATCTCTTCCTAAATATTTCCATCCTGTATATATATTTTGTTCAGACGCCCAATATCCATTCGAATAATTATATCCGGCCCAAAATTTAGGAGCAATAACTGTTTCCACATTATCACTTGTAAAAATTGGAAAAAAAGCAAATGATGAATTCGAAACAATTAAATATTTTGCCGCGTGAATCGCAGCATAGTCCTCTCCCATGCCCAAATGATATGCCGGAATTTTAGGAAACATAATATTTGCAGCCTCAACATCTTCAGTAATTATTAAAAATTGCATATTGGAATTAATTTTCTTCATATATGCCATTGCTCTTGTCCAGTATTTCTTTTTTAAATACAAATCACTATTTCCTACATATTCACCTCCTCGCATGTTTAAAATGCATAAATTATCATCCAAATATTGAGGTTTAAAATATTCTTTATTTACTTTTAGCCACTCTTTAATTTCATCTTTATGTTTAATAAAGTATTCTTCCGCCTGAAGATTTCCATAAATAAGTGTATTATCCTCAATTTTTTGAAGTAATCTTTTATCACTTCCAGCCACAGATACACCTAATGTCATATTATGTTTACTTGTGGGTGTTATTAGTCTTTCTTCTCTTTCTACTATCTTTGAACATTTTTCTTTATCGATTTTTCTTCCCAAATCAACATTCATAAAATACATTCCTTTATTAGAATGTATATTGTTAGCAAAATTTTCCTGGCTTGCCGTTCCAAACTCTACATTATTATCGATTGCAATGCATCTGGCTGTTACATAACAAAATAGTTGATTTCCCAGTCCCTGTCCTTTTAAAAATTCTGTGCCTATCATCCTTTTTTACATTTTCCACTCTTTAAAATAGTAATTCTAAATTTTAAATAGCTTTTAAAACACTCCCACGTTTTTTTCCATAAATATAATCTATTTGAGAATGTATGTAGCCATTCATATTTTTTGTACTGGCGATTAGTCTCTTCTAATATTAATAAAGGATTTTGACTATAATAATCCGTCAGTTGTTCACCGTCATGACCTATTGAAATAAGTGGTTCATAGATATACCCCAGTTTCTTTCCTTTTAAAAGTCTAAGATAAAAATCCACATCCAATAGCCATGTATAAGTTATATCTAATCTACATTCACATGGTTTAAAAAGCATTCCGCTAGGTGCCCCTAACAGGTTCGCTCTAAACAACACTCCCTCATCCTTTACAATTTTACCAATTTCATCATAACTACATATTCTTTCTTTTGTATAACTATCATATACTTCCCAGCTTCCCGTAAAGACAATGTCTAATTTCTCTTGCGTTAGCTTTTCAACCATTTTTTTTAAAGCTTCCGTCTCACTAAACCAATCATCTTGGTACATTATTTTAATTAGTTCTGCACCCTTTTCAATAGCCTTATTTATTGCTTTGTTTGTGTTTCCAGCTGCTCCCAATTGACATTCATTATGCCAATACCAAATCTTCAAATTATTAACTTGTCCTATTACCTTTTCAACACTTTTTGTTTCAGAATTATCAGTCACTATAATGAAATAATTATCATAACTCTGGTTTACTATTGAGTCCAACAATCGTTCTAACAACTCTGGTTTTTCATATGTTGGAATACATATTGCTACTTTGGGGTTAAAAAACATAATTGCTCCTTACCTAAGAATCAAATGCGGATATTCTTTATAATGTTCAACTAACCATGACGGATATGTATCATCTATTGTGACCTTTTTAAATCTAGCTCCTCTGCCTAAAAGATCTTTTCCCATTATGATCGATAAATGAATATTAATGGGATTATAATATCTCCATCGATTAAATTCAGCATGTGAAAAAGCCCCTAATTTCTTCTTAATTCTCGTTTGAACACTAGATTTTGTCCCTCCCATATAAGTGAAATGCCATCCTCCATCTGCAACCCGTATTGCGTTTTCGTTATTAGTTATCATTTCTTTATGTCTTAATGCATCAAGTCCATACTCCTTAGCCATCTTATAAGTGCATACTTTCGTTCCCAACCATTTAGGTTCATTTATTCCAGGAAATTCTCCTGTAGATGATAATAATGTTCCATCTATATTTTTATAATTTATAAAGAAATAATACATTTCTTGCGCAAAATGATAAATTTTTTCTGAATCAAAATTATCAATAACTTTTTTTAAAGTTTTAGGATTTGGAATTTCATCAAGATCACTAAATATTACTAAATCAGTGCTATTAGCTTTTGCTAATCCATCTATGCAATGATTTTTTTGATATACTTCTCTACTCCATTGATTTTCAAAAAATATATTTCCCATATCTACAGGATTATATATGATTTTATCCTTAAATTTTTCAAATCTGCTCATATTTTCAGCAAAATACATTTTCTTAGGTTGTCCCATCTGGGTTGTAGTTGCTTCTGTCACTACAAAGAAGTCCACTACTGGATCAAGAATATTCATTCGAATTTCAAGCAAATCTAATTCATCAAAAAACATAAAACAATCATATATCATTTTTTCTTTTTTAACCTCTCCAACTTTCTGACAACACCACAATAAAACTTATTGGGATAATGAGCATTTGTTCCTTTCCATTTGTGAAACGCAAATGGCGTAATCCCTTCTATTTCTGGTATCATCGCTTCATGACTAAAATATTTAGCAACTTCAATCGGTGCTATCTTCATTCCATTTTGTTCAAAAACATGTTTGTTATTCACACATATAAAGCCATCCTCATTATACCAGCCTCCAAACCTCTCCCATTTCATTCCTATTTTGCTTGGTAGTTCCATTAACCTACGGCTTCGTATTGATACGCTATTTCCAACGCGACATATTTCACCATGAATGTCTCTGTAACTTATTAAATCATCTGGAGCCGGCAACGGCCAAGGTGCTCCAATATAATCATACTCCAAAAAGCTACTCTTCCAACATTCAGGATGCACAACAAATCCGTCATCATGAACTATTAAAGCAAATTCTGTCTTAATATATTTATATAATTCGTAGACCATAAAATGGTTAAAGTCATCTATTGATTGAAACTTGTCCATTTGTTCAAAACGAATTTTCTTAGGCATATGCCATGGCTTTTTATCAGAAACAAATAAAACATCCCCGCATCTTACCTTTTTCATACTTAATTTTAACGCTCTTATATTTCCTCTAGCCCTTGGACTACTAGACACGGCAACAAGTGTAACATTTTTTAATTCTAACATTTTTATACCTGCATAATTTTTTGATTTTGTATTTTATAAATTTGGTCGCAATTCTTTGTAGTACTTAATCTATGTGCAATAATTAGTAAAGTCTTTTTGCCCTTTAATCCATCTATGGCCTCCATTATTGCTTTTTCCGTTTCATTGTCAAGTGCTGATGTTGCTTCATCCAATATTAAAAATTCCGGATCATTATATAACGCACGGGCTATTCCAAGTCTTTGTCTCTGTCCGCCAGAGCAACGTACGCCTCTATCTCCAAGATTTGTATCAATACCTTCTGGTAATCCCTTTACAAATTCATCTAATTGTGCCTTTTCCAACGCTTTCCATACTTTATCATCATCTATCTCATCTTCTTTTAATCCAAACGCAATATTATTTCGAATGCTATCATCCATCAAATAAATTGTTTGTGGTATATACCCTATCTGCTTATACCATCCCTTTATATTATCTTCTATATTTTTTCCGTCTACTTCTATAACTCCACTTGTAGGATGTAAAATTCCTAAAATCAAGTCAGCCATAGTTGTCTTCCCTGCACCAGATGGTCCTATAAAAGCAATCGAAGTTCCTCTTTTAATATTTAAATTTACGTTTGATAATATCTCTTTTTCATTATCCTCATAATGAAAACTTACCTGTTTTACACTAAGCATTTGTTTGAATGTAATATCTTCTTTACCTTCTAATTGTTTACTACCTTCTATGCATTTTCCTTCTAATTCCTTTAGTTCTCTGCAAATACCATCTATTGAAGACTTGCAAAAAGTCACTCTACCTATACTTGATGACAAATTTCCCATTACCGGAATTAATCTTATTGCCGCTAATGCAAAAGCAGCCAATACCGATATTAAATTCGCCATATCTCCTCCGGTATACATCTTTATAATTATTGTAACCATAATAGCTACAATACATATGGTCTCCATTATGGCACTCGGCAATGTACTAATTACATTCACTTTGCATTCCGCGATGGATGATTCACCATATGATTTATCTATTTTTTTTAGGAAAAATCGTTCTCTACCAAATAATTTAACTTCCTTAATTCCTCCAAAACTTTGATTAATCCATTGAATTACCTGTTCGCCTTCACGTCTGGATATTGTTCCATATCGATAATTAAGTTTATTCGTTATTTTCAAGAAAGTAAGCATCACAACACCTACCATTCCCATCATTAGAACAGTAGTGACCCAATCTGAAATTAGCAAAAATAATAACAACGCAATAGCGACAAAACCTTGCGTCACAATTGTAAGCATTGCAAACACTGTCTGATAACATTTGCCGACATCACTTGAAACATTTCTTTGCAAATCGGCAATATTTTTTTTTGTAAAATATGAATATGACTGACGAAAATAGCCATTCATTAGTCTATTTGTTAAAGTTCGTTGTCCTACATTTATAAAATAGTTTTGATGGAATCTCATAGCTGTTAAATAAATATTTTTTAATACATAAAATACTATAATTACTATAAATAAAGTTGTTTCAAAGCTTCTCAGATCTTCGAATTCACCAATTCTGTATATTTTAGCTATATAACCATCTCCATTAATGCTTTCTGGCTCAATTAATATGTTTATTACAGGCAAAATTGCTGAAACACCTATTGTTTCAAGCAATGCACCAATTACTATTTCAACTAGCAGAAACGGTAGCTGCCTTTTTTCTTTCTGATTCATTATAAATTTCAATTGCTTTATCATCTACTTGCTCCATCCTTTGCAATGCTAGTTTGATCTAATCTTTCTAATTAAAGTTTCTACTACTTATTTTTTTCAATATTCGTCGTTTCAAACTTTTTTCCGCCTCATCATTCATTCTCGTTATTGTTTTCTCGTGAGATAATCTTTCTTCAAATTCCTTTTCATTATTCATCCAACTATTCACCTCATAATTAGATGAAAAAATTATCGGCAACATTCTCTCTATTTGATGTGCCTCAGATGGAAAATTGGGATTCAAATCATACGTCATAATTTTATTTAAATTGTTATAGAACTCTTTACTGTTTTTAAGTACTTGATCTTTCGAAACTATATAGCACCCTCCAGGTGCAAAGACACAGTACTCTGGCTCTATAGGATTCTTATATATAAATTTAAGCAGTCTATTAAAATTATCAAAATATTCATGCGGATGCTCTTTAGACTTCACATACCATGAATTATTCTTTTCTGCATAAATATTTTCTGTTATTAGAAAATTAATTCCTGCTTTCTGTACCACTGTCTTATCTTCATATAAATAGGTAAACCATGTATTATTACACACTCTATCAAAAAATTCTTCTGAACAATGTCTACCGATCATATGCCCCTTTGTAAGTACCATTACCTCTGGCAAATTGTCATAATATTCAACAAAGAATCTAAAATACGTAGATATATTATGTCCCGTTCTAGGTATTTTTGTATATCTTATGGAATTTTCCTCTAATTTTTTTGGAATGCTCTCATCTATGGATGCATCATATAAAATGTAACTATCTCCACAATATTTTAATAATTCGACAGGAACCGTATTAAAATTGTCTATAACAAAAAAATTTTTTGATGTATTCATTATATTTGCCTCTATTACCTTCCAATCAAGCTTTACTACATAATTCATCATCTAATTCTTTAATCCAATAAATCTAGTTTCTAACATCTAAAGCAATTACTTTTTAACACTTTAACAATCTGTTGCTTAATCCATAAAGGTGATAAGATTTTCATTAAACTAAATCCTCTTCTATTAATATAATTACATTGTTTCATAACTTTGTTTGATAATTCTGTAAACTTACTACTATTAATCCATTCTTCATATTCAAGCATTTCTACCACTTCATGTCTTCGATATTTTTTGGCCAAATATTCCGCAATTAAATATTGTTTTGATGCATTCACCGAAGAAATACCCTCTGCATTCAATCGATAATAAAATAAATGTTGTGGAACATTCCCTATCTTATATCCTCCGATAGATGCTCTAATCAAAAAATCATAATCTTCACATGTCTCAATATTTCTATATTGTAAATCAAGGAATAATTCTCTTTTTCCCAACCATGCCGGATGAGCTAATGCACTAGAGTATTTCAAAAATTTCTTACACCCCTTATCGGATGTCGGATATCTTATCTCTTTTCCATCTGTTTTCTCATTATAAAAATAATAACATTGACTACCCACAAGATCTATATCTTTGCCCTCAAGATAGCTAACCTGTTCTGCAAATCTATTAATATCTGATATATCATCTCCATCCATTCTAGCTATATACTTTCCCTTTGCAATGTGAATTGCTTTGTTCAAAGAATTAATCAACCCTTCATTTTTCTTATTATATATCGGAACTATCCTTTTATCTATTCTCGAATACTTTTCTACAATCATGCATGTATTATCATTAGAACAATCTTCAACAATAATAATTTCTATATTGGATAATGTTTGTTTTATTATACTTTGCAATGCCTGATCCAAATATTTTTCTACATTATATACTGGCATTATAACGCTTACCCGAATGTCATTATATTCTTCCACTTTTATATTTTCCTTTCTATTAAGGTGTGAAAATACTAAAAACATTTACAAAAGTCTTCAAACTATTTCAAATATTTATCTACATTTTCATAAAATCACAACCACAAAAAAGACGCTATCTCACTGAATTGTCAACCTCACACAATCTTATTTTTATCATTCATTTTACATCAGTTAGTAAAAGATTCCTCTTTCATTTTCCTCAAACAGCTTTGTTCCTCATTCTCATACTTCAAATTCAAACAATGTTTTCCCAATTCTTCAAAAGCAATTACAAATATTGGTATACACGGTGTTATAACAATGTACATCGCCAGACCATTTGAAAAAATCAGAATAAAAAGACATATTTCCAACCAAATTTTGTTTTTCTTGTTTAATATTACATGCCCAATTTTTATTTGGCAAAAGAAATATATGATAAACCCTATAATTCCATACCCACATAAAGAATTCACATAATCATTGTGTCCATGTGCCAGAACTCCTAATCCCACAAGCATCGCATTCCTTACACCATCAATACCCATACCAAATATTTTTTCATACCATGTTGTATTATTTATATAGCTATTCAATATAATTCTGGCAATTGTTCCTCTACTATTAGTAATATTTCCCGCCTTCGCAGCTACTAAAGTTTTTTGTATAATAGGATTCGTAAATAAAATATCTGTAAAACATATGATATAACAAAACAATAAAAAGACAACAATTAAAACAAAGTATTTTCTCCTACTCTTCTTCATATAATAGAAATCTACAAACATAAGTATAGCTAAAGACAAAAATGCACTTCTCACACCAGTTAATATAACACACACTGAAAACACAATTTTTATAAGTGCAAACATTATATTCTCCACACCTTTATAATACGACATACAAAAAGCATACATAAGTAATGAAAGATATGCTATATTATGTGGGATATCATATGGTCCATATAAAATTTTAATTCCAACCACTCCAAAATTATAATGCTCTCCTTCTGAATTAGTAAAAGAATATACTATTAATAACAGTATAATAATTGTTATCAATAAGAACTGGGATTTTCTCTGTTTTAAATAATATTTAAAAGAATAATATACTTTATTTTCCGACGTTAAAATTGCAGTTAAACAAAATCCTAAAAAGCAGTAAAAATCCAAATGTAAAATATAAGATATTCCCGAATGCCAAGCATCATAAAAAACGTAAAAACTAATTATGCTTATTAGCAAAATCATTTTTTTTCCATTTCCAATTCCCACTTTTTTTATGTAATAAACAAATGAAATTACAACATATAAAATATAAAATTTATTTGGAAAATAAGGAAAAAAAGTTGCCAAAAACAAAGTAACCACTGGGTAATAAAAAATACTGTCAAAAAATATTTTTTCTAATGAAATTTTTTTATTCATATTTATCTTCTCTTTTATTGCAAATCCTATAAAATGAATGATTTTTCATACCATAACATTATTTATGGCATATTTATTTCATTCTATATTTTCTTTCTATAACGCTGTATATTATTTTCAATTATAATGATAGCATCAAATAACCATTTACCTATTCCGATAGAAATAGAGTATATTTTATCCTTACCGTCAACATTAATCTGCTTTTGCATATCTTTCAATTGATGAAAAATCTGCTTTTCTATTAATTCATTTTTTTTACCAATTTTAGTAGCACAATATACGCTAATACATTGTTCAAATAGTCTAACCGTACATTTTTCTTTTAAATCTGGATATACTTTCATTATATTCGAACACATCTCTTCCATATTGTAAATTGAATCCAGTCGTTCTTCTGTAAATTCCCTTTTGGTTATCGATCCACCCCTGCATAAATATACATACCCAGAATAATCACCATACACCACTCTATCAACTCTAAGAATCGTTTTATATGTTGTCGCTATATCTTCATATAATCTTCCCTTGGGATACCTAATATTTTTAAACAATTCACTTCGATATAGTTTCATGCTAGCTGAAGTATTTATTTCTTTCCCTTGTAATATTTTTTCTATGGCTTCTTTTCTAGAATATTGTATAATTTCCCCTGTATCTTTTGGCTTGTTTATCATTTTGCCTTTTTCATTTACATACTTAAAATTACACACAGAAATATCACATTGATAATCTTTTAAAAGCATATGCAAATATGAAATATATTTTTTTTCTATATAATCATCAGAATCTATAAATAAAACATATTTTCCCTGCATCTGGTCTAATGCAACATTTCTTGCATCTGATAATCCGCCATTTTCTTTATGAATCACAGTAATTCTATGATCTTTCTCGGCATATTTATTACATATTTCTCCCGAAGAATCTGTTGATCCATCATCTATTAACCATATTTCCAAATTGATATAATCTTGATTTATTATACTTTTTATGCATTTATCAAGATATTTTTCAACATTATACACCGGCACAATGACCGATATTAATTCATCTTGCATCATATTTACTTCCACTCTCAAATTAATTATTATTTAAATCAATGATACTATACACTTGTTCGATTAATGAATAAATCTTATTAATTTGTAATACTATTCACTTCAACCTTTTTATATCCTATATCACAACACTGTTCTATTAATATCCACCTTTTTTACCAAAATAAGTGTTTATAATATGTATCTACCTTTTTTACCATCAATTATAAATTTGTAGGTAATTTTGTTAAATTGTCTTTGCCCCCTTCCCGAGTTTCACATTACTTCACCATATTACTAGTAAAAATGATATGCCACATTAGATTTTATCCAATATTCATAGTCTACTTCCCACATTACCACTAATCGACTATTATTTATTTTTGTACTAATCACACAAATTAGCAAAAATTTATATCTGCATACCTATATATTAGTAACCTATCCCTTTTTCGCCTCTTTATAAATCAGTATAATCTTTAGCATATTTTTGTTTTATTAGGAAATTAAATCACAAAAAATTTTGTTAATCGTCCATAAATACTTCCAAATATTTATCGCAAATACTTTCCCAACTATATTCTTTTTTTATTCTATCTTTTGCTTTTTCACCTAATTTTTTTGCTTGTACAGATGTCATTCTATCTGCTGAATCTATTAATTTTGCAAGACAATCCTCGCCTGCGGACCAATACAATGCCGCATCACCAGCAACCTCCCTATTAAAGCCGACATCATATAATAAATTAATATTTGTGCTGCCCAATGCCTCTAATAAAGACGGATTCGTTCCTCCCACAGAATGTCCATGAAAATAAGCATATGCATTTTCCCTAATTTTTTTCAACAATTTTTCATCATATACAGTGCCTACAAATTTAATTCTCAAATCTTGTTTAAAATGAAGCTTTTTCTCCAATTCGTCCAAAAATCTTTCATTTACTGTAGTAATAATTGCAAAATCCCTCTTCGTAGCAGATTTCATAAATTCACGAATCATTGTTTCAAAATTATTTTCTGGTACAAATCTTCCACAGCTCATATAATACTCATTTGGTTTCAACCCGTGCTTTTCTAGCCAATTTTTAAATTCAGGGGCATTATCATCCAATTCAGATGGTGTTGTCTCAGAACCATACGCAATAAAGGTTGTCTTTGGGTAATATTTTTCGTACTCCTGTTTTATATACTTTTCAATATTTTTACTATCACATACACACAGATCTGTATATTTTACCATCATGCGTTCTGATTCTTTCCAATACATACGTATAGGTGCACTCCATTTTTTTCTCATCCACTCATGCCCGTCCGGATTTAAATATACTTTTCCATCATACGAATGAATTTTCCTTGCAAAATATTTCATAAAAGGTCCAATACGGCATGCCATAATATAGACAATCGGATTTTTCAAGCGTTCCTTCTTTATAAGCTTACAAGCCTCACTAAGAGCCTTCACATCATAGTAAATAGCCTGTGCCGCGCCAATTTGTGGCACATGAAGTAAGAACCCGCGTGCATTACAATAAATAAATTCTGTCTCATTTACAGCTTTCACTCCTGGAAGTTTACTGATATCCATGCAGCCACTTCCATTTGCTTTGCAATATACAAAATAATGCAAGTTCTTTTCATCTTTATGGTATTCTAATAATTTATTTATAAAAGATTCATACCCGCCATATTGACCAATGCTTTTTGCACCAACCAATATAATATTCACTTCTTTTTCACTCATCACATACTTCCTTTTCCCATCAACACTACCTGTACCGTCTTAGCAAGAATCCGCAAATCCTTCCCGATACTCCAGTCCTTAATATAAGCCGTATCCAATTTTACCACATCCTCAAACTCTGTGATATCGCTACGTCCTGATACTTGCCACAATCCGGTGATTCCAGGCTTTGCCGACAATCTTGCCTTGTGATGTAACTTATACTTCTCATATTCATCCACTGTTGGTGGTCTTGTCCCAACCAGTGACATATCACCAAGCAGTACATTAAAAAACTGTGGGAACTCATCCAGGCTGAGCTTCCGGATCAGATTTCCAATTCCCGGAACATACTTTCCATTTGCATCAAAATGGCTTCCGATAATTCTTGGATCATCCTCCATTTTAAACATCAGTCCATCTGCCACCCGGTTCTGCTCCATAAGTGCTTTCTTCCGTTCCTCTGCATCCAGATACATCGTACGGAACTTGTACATCTTGAACATTTTGCCATTCTTTCCGACACGTTTCTGTGTGAAGAAAATTGGTCCTGGCGACTTAATATAAATCAGTGGTCCCAAAATAATTGTAAGAATTACTGTGATGAGTGATCCTGCGATGCCTCCTGCGATATCCATCACACGCTTGGTCAGATACTGCCGGTTACTGACCAGCTGCATCCCTGATGTCAGCACCAGATATCCACATACTTTCTCTGCGATCTGATGATTGTCCGCATCAGCGAAATCCTGCATGATAGAATAATGTGTCACAATTCCCATCTCCGAGAATGCTTCCATATATTCTTTACCGAAATGCTGCTCCTGCGGTAATACGATCAACGCCTCATCTACCCAGTTTCTGCATACCCATTCTGTCATCTCTGACTCTGGAATGAGTGGGATTCCCTCATAAGTGTCTGATACTCCTTTTCCTCTGCCGATCAGCACAATTCCTGCTGGAAAATAGGTTTGAAAATTATTGCTGCGCACATTTTCCAACACCTGCTCAAGATACTCTGACGTGGTAACTAATAATAAAGAATTTTCTCCTTCTTTCGACTGCCGGCGCATCACATGCTTCTTCCATAAGATCCGCACCAGATATCCACCTATCAATTCATAGATTCCCAACAAAAACAATACTGTTCGAGAGAAATCATCTCCAGACTTCACTGCAAACAGATAGAATGCAAGCAGCATTTCCAGAAGACATACTTCTTTTACCGCAGATACCAGCTCAATATAATAACCGCGTTTTAGGATATCCCGATATCCATCTATAAAAAAAAGATATACAAATTCAAATACTGCCAATAAAAGCACAACATTCTGATAAACGGAATCACTATATAATCTGCTAAGCTCTCGATGTCTTCCAAAATATGCCAGTGCCAGACAAATCTGCATACACATTAAATCAAGGACAGCAAAATCCAGATGTTTCAGCCATCCTTTATTTCTCTTACGATACATAACAATCCCCTTTATGATAAGTTCTTTTATCGGCAAATAACCTTATCAATTTTACCACAAATATAAATCGATTACAACGCTAGTTGCCTTTTTTGTATATTTGTAATAGTTATCCAGTTTTAAGCCGTCAGTTTTGTGCATTTTTTACTAATCTTGTTTTCTTTCTTCTATATTAAGTCGATTTTTTTCTTTCTCTTTACTTAATCGTTATCACACTGTGTTTTCGATTCATATGACAAAAAGCTGTCATTTTCGCTCTTTTCTCCTAAAATGCATACTTTCTTCAATATTTCTGTTGCTTTTTCCTGATTCTTATATTATACTCAACCTAAAGAAATACCTCTCTTAATCGTTTTCGGACTTATTGTATTTAAGGAGGTTATTTAATTATGAAATTTGGACATTTCGATGATGCAGCGAAAGAATATGTCATCACTTCCCCAAAGACTCCACTTCCATGGATCAACTATTTAGGATGTGAAGATTTCTTTTCACTGGTTTCTAACACCTGCGGAGGATACAGTTTCTATAAAGATGCCAAGCTCCTTCGTCTTACAAGATATCGTTACAACAATATTCCTTATGACAGCAATGGACATTATTACTATATCAAAGACGGTGACATAATCTGGAATCCGGGATGGATGCCAGCCAAGACTGAATTAGATTCCTATCAGTGCCGGCATGGATTAGGCTACTCTGTTTTTGAAGGAAGCAAAAATCAGTTATCCGCAGAGCTGACCATGTTTGTTCCTATGGGAAATACCTGTGAGATTAACAAACTGACACTGACCAACCACGGCAGCGAACACAAAGAAATTTCCGTATTCTCTTATGTAGAATTCTGTCTGTGGAATGCCATGGATGATATGACAAACTTCCAGCGTAACTTCAGTACTGGTGAAGTGGAAATTCACGGCTCTGCCCTTTATCATAAGACCGAATACCGCGAGCGTCGTAATCATTATGCGGTATATGCTGTAAATACCCAGCTTGCCGGATTCGATACCGACCGTGAATCTTTCCTTGGTGCTTATGGCGAAAATTCCGCGCCGGAAGTTGTCATAAACGGAACCTCTAAGAACTCTGTAGCAAGCGGCTGGTCTCCGATTGGTTCCCACCATATCAAGGTTTCTCTTGCACCGGGCGAATCAAAATCCTTTGTTTTTGTACTGGGTTATGTAGAGAATCCGGTTGCCGAGAAATGGGATGGTCCTGCTGAAAACGGATGCATCAACAGAAAACCGGCAGAAGAATTATTAAAACGTTTTGATACCACAGAAAAAGCTGACGCTGCTTTAGCAGAATTAAAAGAATACTGGAATAACCTTTTAAACCACTTTACCGTATCTTCTTCCGAAGAGAAGTTAGACCGCATGGTAAACATCTGGCATCAATATCAGTGTATG
>OLNM01000536.1_pt1 | contig 35566 bp, 29 predicted proteins | sample 1672391 | NCBI WGS metagenome assembly OLNM01 (sample SAMEA3136680, study PRJEB25190) | human gut metagenome | reverse complement strand
TCTGGGAAGATAAAATCGCTCCAGCTCTTAAAGATGGTAAAAACGTATTCGTAGGAGCTCACGGTAACTCAATCCGTGCCCTTGTAAAACACATCAAAGGTTTGTCAGATGACGAAATCATGGATGTGGAAATCCCTAACTTCCCACCATTGGTATTCGAATTTGACGAAAAATTGAACGTAGTTTCTGAATACTACCTTGGAAAATAAAAAATTGTAAGCCTAGAATTGATTTCTAGGCTTTTTATGTTAGTATGGAAGTATGATAAGGAATAAAAAACAAGATTATGTATTGGCCTACAAGCGACCAGCGTCAACAACATATAAGGGCTGGGAAGAAGAGGCCTTACCGATAGGCAATGGTTCTTTAGGGGCAAAACTATTTGGGCTTATAGGGACTGAGCGGATTCAATTCAATGAAAAAAGTCTCTGGTCTGGTGGTCCACTTCCTGATAGTTCAGATTATCAGGGTGGAAATCTTCAGGATCAGTATGGTTTTTTAGCTGAGATTCGGCAGGCTTTGGAAAAGAGAGATTACAATCGGGCTAAGGAACTGGCTGAACAGCACCTAGTTGGGCCCCAAACGAGTCAATATGGGACCTATCTGTCCTTTGGAGATATTTTCATTGAGTTCAGCCAGCAAGGTACGACTTTGTCTCAGGTGACGGACTATCAGAGACAGCTGAATATTAGTAAGGCACTTGCGACGACTTCTTATGCCTATAAGGGAACGCGATTTGAACGTGAAGCCTTTGCCAGTTTTCCAGATGATCTCTTGGTTCAACGTTTTACTAAGGAAGGGTTGGAAACTCTAGATTTTACTATAGAACTATCCTTGACCCGTGATTTGGCTTTTGATGGAAAGTATGAACAGAAAAAATCTGATTATAAGGAGTGTAAGTTGGATATTACTGCTTCTCATATCTTGATGAAGGGAAGAGTTAAGGATAATAATCTGCGGTTTGCTAGCTGTTTAGCTTGGCAAACAGATGGGGATATTAGAGTTTGGGCAGATAAGGTTCAGATATCAGGAGCCAGTTATGCCAATCTCTTCTTGGCGGCTAAGACGGATTTTGCCCAAAATCCTGCTAGCAATTATCGCAAGAAACTAGATTTAGAGAAACAGGTTAAGGACTTGGTGGAGATAGCTAAAGAAAAGGGCTATGCCCAATTGAAATCAAGGCATATTCAGGATTACCAAGCCTTATTCCAACGTGTTCAATTGGATTTGGGAGCTGATGTTGACACATTCACTACAGATGATTTGCTAAAAAATTATAAGCCTCAAGAGGGACAGGCTTTGGAGGAGCTATTCTTCCAGTATGGACGGTATTTATTGATTAGTTCTTCCAGAGATTGTCCAGATGCTCTACCAGCTAATCTACAGGGAGTCTGGAATGGAGTCGATAATCCTCCTTGGAATTCGGACTATCACCTGAATATCAACTTGCAGATGAATTATTGGCCAGCCTATGTTACTAATCTTCTAGAGACGACCTTTCCGGTCATAAACTATATCGATGATTTGCGTGTCTTTGGTCGTCTAGCGGCTGCAAGGTATGCAGGAATCGTCTCTCAGAAAGGTGAGGAGAATGGTTGGCTGGTTCATACTCAAGCGACTCCTTTTGGCTGGACGGCACCTGGTTGGGATTACTATTGGGGTTGGTCACCAGCTGCCAATGCGTGGCTGATGCAAACTGTTTATGAAGCCTATTCATTTTATAGGGACCAAGACTATCTCAGGGATAAAATTTATCCCATGTTGAGGGAAACGGTTCGTTTTTGGAATGCCTTTTTACATGAGGATAGGCAGGCGCAGCGTTGGGTGTCTTCTCCGTCTTATTCCCCAGAACATGGGCCGATTTCGATTGGCAATACCTATGACCAATCTCTGATTTGGCAATTATTCCATGATTTTATTCAGGCTGCTCAGGAATTGGGACTGGATGAGTCTTTGTTGACTGAGGTCAAGGAGAAGTTTGACTTGCTTAATCCTCTTCAAATCACTCAATCTGGTCGAATCAGGGAGTGGTATGAGGAGGAAGAGCAGCATTTTCAAAATGAGAAAGTGGAGGCCCAGCATCGGCACGCTTCCCATCTAGTGGGACTCTATCCTGGAAATCTCTTTAGCTATAAGGGACAAGACTATCTTGAAGCGGCGCGTGCTAGCCTCAATGATCGTGGAGATGGTGGCACAGGCTGGTCCAAGGCTAATAAGATCAATCTTTGGGCGCGTCTAGGAGATGGCAATCGAGCCCATAAATTATTAGCAGAGCAATTAAAGTCATCGACCTTGCCAAATCTTTGGTGTAGCCACCCTCCTTTTCAGATAGATGGTAATTTTGGTGCTAGCAGTGGCATGGCAGAAATGTTACTTCAGTCTCATGCAGCTTATCTGGTACCTCTAGCTGCCCTACCTGATGCATGGTCAAGAGGTTCCGTTTCAGGCTTAATGGCACGTGGACATTTTGAAGTGAGCATGAGGTGGGAGGATAAAAAACTCTTACAGTTGACCATTTTATCAAGAAGTGGGGGAGATTTGCGAGTCTCTTATCCAGGTATTGAGAAGAGTGTGATTAAAATGAATCAAGAAAAAATAAAAGCGAAATGCATGGGGAAAGATTGTATTTCGGTGGCAACAGCAGAAGGTGATCTGGTTCAATTTTATTTTTAAGAAGATGTTATACTCTTCTAAAATCTCTTCAAACCACGTCAGCGTCGCCTTACCGTAGGTATGGTTACTGACTTCGTCAGTTCTATCCACAACCTCAAAACGCTGTTTTGAGCAACCTGCGGCTAGCTTCCTAGTTTGCTATTTGATTTTCATTGAGTATTAGAAGGCAGTGATTTGAGACTGCCTTTTTTGAAGGATTTGAGAATGTAAGCAGTTTCCAACTAGTTGAAAAAGCGTTATAATGGTAATAGGAAGTAATTTGTTTGAGAGAGGGTGAGTCTGATGGCTTATATTGAGATGAAACACTGTTACAAGCGTTATCAGGTTGGGGACACGGAGATTGTGGCCAATCGTGATGTGAATTTTGAGATTGAAAAGGGTGAATTGGTTATTATCCTTGGTGCATCTGGTGCAGGCAAGTCAACGGTTCTTAACCTTCTTGGGGGAATGGATACCAATGATGAGGGGGAAATCTGGATTGATGGTGCCAATATTGCAGACTACACTTCCCACCAGAGAACCAATTACCGCCGCAATGATGTAGGCTTTGTTTTTCAGTTTTATAATCTAGTTTCCAATTTGACTGCTAAGGAAAATGTGGAGCTGGCTTCAGAAATCGTGACAGATGCCTTGAATCCTGAGCAGGTCTTGACAGATGTAGGTCTGGCTCATCGTCTCAATAACTTTCCAGCCCAGCTTTCTGGAGGGGAGCAACAGCGAGTCTCCATTGCACGCGCGGTAGCCAAAAATCCTAAAATTCTCCTTTGTGACGAACCGACAGGGGCCTTGGATTATCAGACGGGCAAGCAGGTTTTGAAAATTCTCCAAGATATGTCTCGTCAAAAGGGAGCGACGGTGATCATCGTGACTCATAATGGATCTTTGGCGCCCATTGCTGATCGCGTGATTCATATGCACGATGCCAGTGTCAAGGATGTGGTGATGAACCCGCATCCTCAGGATATCGACAGTTTGGAGTACTAGCATGATCAAGCGAAAAACCTATTGGAAGGACTTAATTCAGTCCTTCACAGGCTCCAAGGGGCGTTTTTTATCCATCTTAACCTTGATGATGTTAGGGTCTCTAGCCCTAGTAGGCCTTAAAGTGACTAGCCCCAACATGGAGGCGACAGCTAATGCTTATTTAACAACTGCTCAAACCTTGGATTTGGCAGTCATGTCTAACTATGGTTTGGATCAAACAGATCAAGAAGAACTAGAACAGATAGAGGGTGCAGAGGTTGAGTTTGGCTATTTGACAGATGTGACTATGGAAAATGGGCAGAATGCCATTCGGCTGTACTCCAAACCAGAGCGAATTTCAACCTTTCAGCTAAGAGAGGGGCGGTTTCCTCAGTCAGACCAGGAAATTGCTTTGGGCACTCATTTGCAAGGCCAATACAGCGTGGGACAGGAGATTAGTTTTAAAGAAAAAGAAGAGGGTCATTCCTCTTTAAAAGACCATACTTATACCATTACTGGTTTTGTGGATTCAGCTGAAATCCTCTCACAGCGAGATATGGGCTACGCAGGAAGTGGTAGTGGGACTCTGACAGCCTATGGGGTGATTTTGCCTAGCCAGTTTGATCAGAAAGTCTACAATATAGCTCGTTTGAAATATCAAGATTTAGCAGGCTTAAATGCTTTTTCATCAGCTTATGAAGAAAAATCCAAGCAACATCAGGAAGACCTTGAACAAGCTTTGTCAGATAATGGCAAGGCACGTCTGCAACTCTTGAGAAAAGAAGGACAAGAGTCTCTAGACAAAGGTCAAGAGACCCTTGACAAGGCTGAGACTAATTTGCAGGAAGGCAAGCGTCGTTTAGCAACTGCTCAAGCTCGTTTACAGGCTCAGGAAAGTCAACTAGCCTTGCTTCCTCAAGCCCAGAGAGAGCAGGCTAGTTCTCAACTTACCCAAGCCAAGCAGGAATTGGGCAAGGAAGAGGATAGGCTAAAGCAGGCTGAACAAAATCTAGCCCAAGAAAAGGAGAAACTGGAAAAACATCAGCAAGTCTTGGATGATTTGGCGGAGCCAAGGTATCAGGTCTATAATCGTCAGACCATGCCTGGTGGTCAAGGCTACCTCATGTACAGTAATGCTTCAGCCAGTATTCGGGCAGTGGGCAATATCTTTCCTGTAGTGCTTTATGCCGTAGCGGCTATGGTGACCTTCACAACCATGACTCGCTTTGTGGATGAAGAGCGAACACATGCTGGGATTTTTAAGGCCTTGGGCTATCGCAGTAAGGATATTATCGCCAAATTTCTCCTCTACGGTCTAGTAGCTGGGACTGTCGGAACAGCTCTAGGTAGCATACTTGGACATTATTTACTAGCTGGTGTGATTTCAAGTGTCATTACAAAAGGCATGGTGGTGGGAGAAATCCAGATTCAGTTCTATTGGACTTATAGTTTACTGGCACTTGGTCTGAGTTGGTTGGCGAGTGTGTTACCAGCCTATCTGGTGGCTCGGAGGGAACTTCATGATGAAACAGCCCAGCTTTTACTGCCTAAACCGCCTGTTAAAGGAGCTAAAATCTTACTGGAGCGCATCGGTTTTATCTGGCGCCGTCTCAGTTTTACTCATAAGGTAACAGCCCGCAATATCTTCCGTTATAAGCAGCGGATGTTGATGACAATCTTTGGTGTGGCAGGTTCAGTCGCTCTGCTCTTTGCAGGTTTGGGAATCCAATCCTCTGTAGCAGGAGTTCCGTCTAGACAGTTTCAACAAATTCAACAGTATCAGATGATTGTCTCTGAAAATCTTAGTGCGACCAATCAGGACAAGGCAGAGCTAGAAGAAGTATTGAAAGGGCAAGATATCCAAGCTTACCAGAAAGTCTATTCTAAAACGCTAGACAAGGATTTCAAAGGTAAGGCTGGTCTTCAAACTATTACTCTTATGATGACATATAAGGAAGATTTGACTCCCTTTATCCATCTGCAAAATCATCAGCAGGAGCTGACATTAAAAGATGGCGTCGTTATTACAGATAAACTAGCCCAGCTGGCAGGTATCAAGGTTGGGCAGACTCTAGAAATTGAAGGTAAAGAGCTAAAGGTCGCTGCCATTGCTGAGAACTACGTTGGTCACTTTATTTATATGAGTCAGGCTAGCTATGAGCAAATTTACGGACAGCTACCCCAAGCCAACACTTATTTGGTCTCGTTAAGAGATACCAGTGCTACTAGTATCGAAAGACAGGCAGGCTTACTTATGAATCAATCTGCGGTGTCCAGCGTCGTCCAGAATGCTTCAGCCATTCGCCTCTTTGACTCCGTCGCCAGCTCACTCAATCAGACCATGACCATCTTGGTCATCGTATCGGTTCTGTTGGCTATTGTTATCCTCTACAATCTGACCAATATCAACGTGGCTGAGAGAATCCGTGAACTCTCCACTATCAAGGTTCTCGGTTTTCATAATAATGAAGTTACCCTCTACATTTATCGTGAGACGATTGTGCTGTCCCTTGTGGGAATCGTACTTGGTTTGGTATCTGGTTTCTATTTACACCAATTTTTGATTCAAATGATTTCGCCTGCGACTATTCTCTTTTATCCGCAGGTAGGCTGGGAAGTCTATGTAATTCCAGTGGCAGCAGTAAGCATCATTTTGGCCTTGCTTGGTTTCTTTGTCAATTATCATCTGAGAAAGGTTGATATGCTTGAAGCCTTGAAATCTGTAGAGTAAGATAGCTGTTTTTAGCTGATTGACCTTGTATTTACGAGTAAATCATGACCACCCGCATAGCGGGTGGTTTTTTTGTCTCGCACCTAGCGGAGCGAGACGAACTAATAGTCACATAATTATAAGGCTGATAGTATTCATTTCACTATCAGCCTTACAGGTTATTTAACGTTTCAGAAAAACTATAATGTCAAGATTAACTAAACAGTATCTAATTCTTTCAAATAATTTTCTATCTTCATCAACATTAAAGGATTGTTATAAATCTTACATAACTCTCTTGCTTCTATATAATAATTTTTGACTTGTTCTTTGTCTAGAAATTTGGCTCCAGCATTTCCTACAAGAATAAGTAGAGAAGCCAGTTGGTAGCTTGTCTGTCTTTGTTTACAGAGTTCAATCGTCTCAAGAGCTTCTTGGATGGCTTCGTTATATTTTTCCTTTGACACTAGGTAGTGAGCGTAGTTGTAACGAACTCTGATGTAGCCAAATAAAAACTCTTGATGCTCAAAATTTTTTGTCTGATATAACTCCATCAAATGAGAGTAGTTTGCCTCATATTCTTGTTCACGACCCACTAAGGAATAGAAATTAGATAGAGTATTCAATGCCTTTAAATAAATCAGAGTATTTGAGGAGACTTTTAATAATATATTTTCCAATGAAGAAATTGCCTCACACTTACTATCATATTGATAGAAGTCAATAATAGCTTTAATCCATTCAAGGTAAGTTCGGTCTTCTAGTGTTAGAAAAGTACTTCGTTCAATCTCTATTCTATAAATATATTCCAAATCGTCATAATTTCTGTCATCTAATAGTCGAGCAGATAATTGCTTGAAATTAGAGAGGTTAGATTTAATTTCAATTTGTTCATTAAAAAAATAATCTAATGGCACTTCGAGTCGTTGGGAGAGTTTGAACAAAAGGTCTGCGGAGGGAATGAAATGCCCTCTCTCAATTTTACTAATCTGGCTTTGTTCACAAATTCCTTCTGCAAGAGTTTGTTGGGAGAGTCTCAACTCTTTTCTTTTCAATCTGAATTTCTCTGCGAGTGTATTCATTAAAGATAATAAACCTTCCTATTTGCTTAATTTCATTATAAAATTTTTAGTTCAAAATAGCAAGTTGAAGGAATAAAATATTCTTTATGATAATAAAAAATAAAAAAAGTTCAATAAAAATTGGCTAAATAAAAATATATATGTTAGAATAAAAACAAGGAAACAGAAAGGGGTTTCATTGCGTGAGAAAAAAACGTGGAATTGTAGGTAAGTACGTATGACATACAAAAACATGTTATTAGGTAAAATGAAATACTTAATCCTGTTTTTGATTGCCATCCAGAGTGTCTTACTTGCTCTGGTGGCAATTTTTTTAGCAGGTTTACAGTATCAACAATCATGGCAGAGTTATAATCATCATTCCGGGACCGTAACAGTTTATCTTCAGAAGTTAACAGAAGAGCAATCACAAGATGTATTTAATTATTTTTTAGAACAGAGTGACTTGTCCATATGGACAAAACGTTCTGAAAGTAGTGATACAGGAGAAGGTCTAAATAGGATTTATATAGACATCCTTGGTAGCTCTGCTGGTTTTTCAGATTTTGAAAGTACGGGTAAAATAGTTGTCTCACAACAACAATTTGCAAATTTATTATCTCATAGTGATAATAGTATGACTATTGGACTTGACAAAGGCTCAAATAATATGCTTTACGAGCTTCCAGATTTATTATTTAGCACACCTGTAGTCATTGAACGATTAGATTATACTTTCCAAAACACTAATACGATTAATGGGATATACCATATCAATGGTCTCCGCGATGCTGTCTCTAGAGATAACTTTTTGCTGCATCTTTCAAAGGTGTCAGGTATTTCTGTTGAGGATTTGACAAAAGAAAGTTTTGGAAGTAGTACTGATCAGGGAATTTGGGGAATAATACTTGCTATCAGCATCTTAGTAAATGCCTTCATTTTACTGATCCTATTCTTAATCTGTGTTCTTCAATCCTTTAAACATTTCGGAACATTGATTCTTTTAGGATGGGATAGAAAAAAATTATGGTCTGCTTTTTTCAAAAATTCTCTACTATTTTCAATCTATATTATTCCTATTATCTCTTTATGTAGTTGGTTGTTGTCAGGCTGGTCTAGTTTTGGTTTATCATCGTTTATTCTAGTTTTTGCTGGAGTCAGCCTCTCAGTCTTGTTACTACTATTGATATTCATTATTCCAACGATTATTGTTTATTCGGTTTCTCCATTAGCCGCAATTCATAAACGATTACCAATGAAGCCTTTAATGGTAACCTGCTTGTTATTCTATACCTTGGTAGCTGGTTTGTTAATCGCAGTCAGTTACTCTTTAGATGCTCCAATGAATCAGTTTATTGATAATATGAAAGTATCTAGGGAGTGGAAGAATGTTGAAGATATGTACGTTATATCCAGCTTTGTTGAGGGAGATGATGTAGGTACATATGCAGGAACTACAAATTCCCTTGAGCGTAGTATGTATAACTTTTACCAGCGTATATCTGAGCTTCCAGGTGTCTATATTGCCCAAGGACAATTTCTTAATCAGGAGTCCCTTGATGCAATCTATGGGACATACCAGCATGTCCCTAAAAAACCATTTTGGTATTTGAAATTATCCTATAATTACCTGAAAGACCTAGGTATTTCCCTAAGTGATGAAGAGTTGCTAGAGATGAGGAATGGTACTCGACTTTATCTCCTACCTAACACGCTCAATACAGAAGAACTTGAGGTGATGAAGGCATATTTACAGGAAAGTGTCACTGTAAAACCGGGAGATTTACAAACTAATTTCACAGAAAATCCGAAATTTATGTTCAAGGTTTATCAACCGTCTCGACCAATATTTACTTGGTCAGATTCCATTTCTTATGGTACAACTAGTGAGAATCCAGTTATTTTTGTCTCAACACCAGAGAATTTATACTTTATGGAGTCGGCAAACTTAGTTGTTAGTGGCTATAATGGTCTTTTGAAGATTCGTGATAGGAAAACGATGGAACAGGTAGTGTCCGTTTTAGAAACAGAATTTCCAGATTTAACGGATAATCGGTTGAGTTTTACAACTGTCAAGAACTTTATCAATGGTCTTCAAAAAGATCTGAGTTATACATTTTATCTTTTCGGCACGATCATAGCGATTATCATAATTACGATGATGGCTATTTTCTGGAGTTTTGTCTTAATGTACCGCTTGTTATTTAAAGAAAAATTGTATGTTCAATACTTTATGGGATTCTCACCATGGAAAAGATATATTGGTGTGCTTTCTCTCATTATTAGTTTTTCTGTGATGGAACTAATCGTTTCTATCTTAGTGGGTTCTAAGTTGGGAATAGTCATGACACTAGCTACATTTTCTTTTCAGATAATGCTTCTTTACTTCAGCTTGTTCCGTAAAGAAGGAGAGAGTATCATACAATTATTTAAGGAGTAATCTCATGTCTAGAATTTCAGTACAAAATGTATCAAAACAATTTGGTTCAAGAGAAATTTTCAAAGACTTAAGCTTTGATATTGAGGAAAATGAATTTGTAGCTTTAGTAGGACCTTCTGGTTCTGGAAAATCGACTATCCTCAATATGATTGGACTATTGGATACTGTTGACAGTGGTAAAATCCTAATCAACGGAAAAGTTTTGCCTAAGGTAAATTCGCAATCAGCAGTTCATTACCGAAGGAATGTCATCAACTATCTTTTTCAATCCAATGCACTCATTTCTACATCTAGTGTGAAAGATAACCTGATGCTTGCCATGACTTTTTCGAATTTCTCTAGACAGGAGAAGGAGCAGAGAATCAAGGAAACGCTAGAATTTGTTGGTCTACAAAATCGGTTAAATAGTAAAATCAATGAATTATCGGGAGGTGAACAGCAGAGAATTGCGATTGTGAGAGCTATTTTAAAGCCCGGAGATATTGTCCTAGCAGATGAACCAACCGGATCGTTAGATCCTGAAATGTCTCAAAAAGCATTCGATTTGATTCGAACTTTGAGAGATCAGTTTGGTAAAACAATTTTGGTTGTTACACATAACATGGAGCAAGCACGGCAATGTGATAGGATCATTTCACTGGAGTCGGTTCTTGCAAATTAACTCAACCATTATTTAATGCTAAGGCAAATTGGAAAGCTGGAAGTATGCAAGAAGTATTGAACGTAATTCAATCACAACATAAGTTTTAAAACGTCTAGACGTACTTAGAAAAACATAAAAAAATCTTCTTGTTATGTACTGACCCCAAAACCTAGACAAAAAATTTATCCTCTGGGGCCAAGAGCATTCTATAGTACTTTTTTGAAAAATCTATCTTTATTTTTAAAGAAAAATGGCATAATAATAGTATAGATAAAAAAAGAAAGGCAGTACTGAACTGTCTTTTTTTGATTCTCAAAAAAGGAGGTAGCAGATGCTCATGCTAAATCATTTAATAATAATATTAAAGAGGGTAAGGCCACCGTAAATCTAAGGATAAAAAAATCTTTTTCTAAAAAAAATAATTGGGGAAAAACAAAATGAAAACCTATAAAAAGTTTGTAGTTTTTTCAACTCAACAATAAATTTCAGAATTAATTAATCATAATGAAGAAGTTAATATTAGAATGTTTTATTATTCCAAGAAGCCTTGCTGAGGATTTGTCATTAAGTATAGAAGAAGCAATTGATATCATAAGATAAAGAAGGATCTATTTTGTTAATCACCATCTTCATTGATTATATATGAAGGTAAAATAAAATTTCTAAATAGTAGAAAAGGACTCAGTCCTGTGCAATACAGAACTAAATCCTTTGGATAAATTATTAATCTAACTATTTGGGTGCACTTAACTTTCGGGATGTTTTGTCAGGAAATGAATATGTAACGTAATGAAAATCTGTGCTATTACCCTATTCTTCATTGACTAATTTTTAGGCTTACCACTTGATCAGCTTGTTTCCAAATGGTTGGATTATGTGTTGCAATAATGATCAAACGTTCCTTATTTTTTAATGTTAGGAGTAAGTCCATAATCTCCTGTGAGGTCTCAGGATCAAGAGCGGCAGTTAATTCATCTGCCAAAATTAGAGGAGGATCTTTTAAAATGATCTTTGCCAAGGCTACACGTTGTGCTTCTCCTCCAGAAAGCTCATATACTTTTTGATCTAGTTGAATATAAGATAGTCCTACTCTATCTAATACTTCTTCTTTGGTCTCTCTCTTTTTTTGTTTGTCTAATTTATGACCAATTAATCCCAAATCTAAATTTTCTGAAACAGTTTTATTATCGATAAGTCCAAAATTCTGGAAGAGATAACCGAGTTCATATCTGAAATAGTTTGTTGGTTTAATCTTTCGTAAATCTTTTCCTTTATATTGAATACTTCCCTGATCATAAGGTTCTAGCTTGGCTAGCATATTTAGTAAGGTTGTTTTGCCACAACCACTATTTCCGATAAGAGCATAGACTTTACCTGCATCAAAATTTAAGTTCAAATCACTAAATACCGTCCGGTCCCCAAAGGTTTTTGTTAGTTGATGGATTTTAATCATTTCTATGCTCCTTTCAATATAATACTAGCCATCCTATCTTCCTTACGAGAACGATGCATTAGTATTAAAATAGAATTCAAACCAAATACGCAAGAGGTTAGAAAGACTACCCAAAGTTTATTTGTTAGCAAAAGACCAATAGCCCCTCCCAAAATGAAGATAACTATTTGCCAGATAAAAAATTTCTGGTGTAACTCAAAAAAATTTAATCCTGATATTTTCTTAATAACAATAGTTTTACGAAATTCTTCAAAGTAGAGGATTGTCATTGTATTAAAGAGTAGAATTGAGGTAGCAATACCTAGAAAACCACCAGCAATGATTGTCAATATTTCAACTTGAATGTTGTGACTCATACCACGATAAACATAATAGGCAAGATCATACTGACTGATATATCTCTTTATTCCACCTTGTTCAACTAGTTTTTTAGTGGCATCCAAACCTTTAAAATACAGATAATCAGATGGATAAGTGAAGAAAGCATTATAATTTTTTCCAAAAGAGCTTGGTTTAAGGACAATAAGTATAGGATCACTTAGAAATTGTTGATATGAGATTGGTGTAGAATTATATACGAAACGCTTCTTATTGTTTGAAATATAGAAAACACGAGCTTTCATAGCCTGTTGAATTTTATTTCCCTTATCGTTTCGAATCGCTAGGAAATCTTCATAAATTTGACGCATTTTATCTTCTTGATCTTTTAATTTTTCAGGCAATAGTAGTCCAAATTCTCCTTCTCCAAGGCTATTAATGCTCTTCTTATCTTCTTCATTTAATTCTACATTCTGAACATCTAGATAATTAGGAGTCACATATAAGCTATTAGCATACGGATTGTAGTCATTTATCGACATTTTTCCCATTAAGGGATGTGAAGACAGACCTTTTAGATCGAATGATGCTAATGGATGCTGAACAAGCATTCCTCCATTCTGAATGCCAGTTTCTATGAAGTTTTTCCATTGTTCTTCCAACATTTTTCTACTATCCTGATTTCTAGCCTCTGCCCCAAACTCCCTATTTGTTGAAAGCAATACCCAATCTTTTTGATTTGACCATGCTGTATCTCCAGCCTGATGCAATTGCCAAATAGTTGAATAGATACTTGTTCTATGAATGGTAAGTACTATTAAAAGAAAAGCAACCAATTGCCCCAAGTAAAGAATACCCATAATCTGTTTCAAAGGTAACTTTCCTTTGAGTAAAGAAACCAAATGTACCGCTTTAATACTTAAAACATAAAGAAAGCTAAAGAGTATAGAAAGGAACAAAAGTAACAAATTATAAGTTATGCTAGCTGAAAAAATAACTGGAACAGAAAATGGTGTGATATGGAATAGACTTACACCACAGATTCCAAGAAAAACCCCTGTAATTATCCCTAAAAGTAAATCTCCACAATCACTAATCATTGAGTTTCCAAAAATCTGAGTTAGGTGCAATCCAGAAATATATCGAATCCCAACTGTTCGCATTTCCTTGGTTTTTTGAATAATCATTAAGGCTATAAAAGTTAGTAGAAAAATGACCAAAACGAGTAATTGACTACCATTTCCCATATACGTAAATAAGCTAAGAAAAATATTTGGATATGAAACAAATGTTTGTGTGAAACCCAATGATTGAAGTTCATGATTTAATCTATCTAGAGTGAGATTTCCAGATAAAATATAATAATTGGACAATAAGCCACTATTGTAAAAATCTTCTTCACTAGCTTTAACAAGGCCGTTTGGGATATGGCCAGATCCAAATATTGCATAGGAAAAATGAACCTTACCTTTATCGTCTATTGTTTCAATTTGTTCACCAATCACACTGTCTGTTTCATTTGCTAATTGATCTAAACTGTATTTTACCTGATCTTTTGATACCTCTTTGTTCTGGGAAAAAATACTAATAGCTGGAAAACTATTGTGAATAACCACATATGAGGTTGAAAAACAAATCCAAAGTAGAAAACTTGTTATAAAGATATTTGAAAGGATGACAAATAAGCGCTTCATACTTTACTCACTTTCTAAAATTTTCATGAATAGTAATATAATCTTTTCTATGAGCTATGAATTTTTTTAAATCCGTAGTTAAAATATACTGTTTCACCAAAATTTCTATTTATAAAAGCTCTTGAGGTCTGATGAGAAGGAGCGTAAGCATATGATGATTTACTATCTCTTGCACGAGTTACGCTTGACCAGTGATATTTGTAATCATGGTAATAATTTGAAAATGCACTCCAGTTATTTGGATTGTGAAAGCATTAATACAAAAAATAAATAGTGATTTTCTTTTGCATATCTGCACCTCCTTCTTCTATATATATGATATACTAAACACATAACGAAGTGTAAAAATGTAACATTTATACACATAATTAGAGGTGAAGTTGTTATGCGTTGGGATTACGGTACGATCTATAAAAAAATACGGAAATCAAAACATATTAGTCAAGAGGAAGTTTGCCAGGATTACACTTCAAGAGCGCACTTGTCGCGTATTGAATCGAACCAAGTAGTGCCTAGTTTTGAGTTGATGGAGCATCTTCTAAAGCAAGTTGGCCTAGATTTCGAAGAATTTCGATATATATGTCATTCTTACCACCATTCCGATAGGGAAGAAATTATCTTATTGGCAGAAGATAACAATGCCTACCAATCAAATGATAAATTATTGGAACTGAAGAATAAGAGTGTAGCTTATTTAAAAAAATATCCTAATGATATTCCTGTATCAAATATACTAAAGAGAGTAGAGGTCATTCTTTGTTTACGAGAATCTGGTCCAAATGAAAAGGTAAGAATAATGGCAACGGAAGCTTGGAACGAAATTAAAAATCAGGATGTTTGGTATCATAGTGACCTCAAATTAATTGTCGTTATTTTATTTACACTTCCACTAGAAACAGTGATTTCTATCTGTGATGAAGTGATAGATAGGCTCAATGATTACTCTGATTATACAGAGATTCTTCCCACCAAGTATAAATTACTCTCAAATTTAGCCAGTATTTTTCTATGGAATGGTTTGATGGAGAAATGTACGAGTATCAGTTATCTATTGTTAGATACGGCAAAAAAAAGTAAGCGATATGATTTTCTAGGAAATGCTAAAGTGACACTTGGAATTTGTTTAACGGATAAAAAGTTGGTCGATGAAGGATTGCAACTACTCGAATTAACGGATGAACAAACACTATTGGAAGCATGTCAGTCAGATGTGAATCGTTTTTTCAAGGAATGAGTTTCTAAATGGATTTAGTCATAAAACGGTTTGAAGATATAATCGACATATTGTTGTATCCATGCTCAATGGTTATTGGGTAAGGGATAGAAATCTATACATTATCCCATTAGATCAGCTAGTTAAGCAATAGAAAGAATGATCATTTAATTTAATAAATAATAATTTTAAATTGCACCTCAAATGTTAGAGTTCATCTAATATTTGAGGTGTTTTTAATATGAAATACAATTATTTTCAATTATCAAATAAAGAGATTTCCGTTCAGAAGACTTTGATAGCATAGTTTGAACCAATAAATACTGAGGAAAATATTTTGAGTTCATTTATCTAAGTATAAAATGTGTATATAAGAGACAATTTGACATTTGCTTTTTTATTTTGTGTATTATTATTCTAGAAAGAAAAAAAAGATTTCAATTTTAAAATCGTTCGTTATCTTTTTATTGTAGATAAATAGGTAATGAAGTAATGCTTAAGTCAGGAGGTATAGGCTGATGAAGAAAAAAGATCTTGTCAAACAAAAATTTTTAACTTTTATCATCCTTGGTATTATCATTCTCTTATCAGCCTGCACTCTTGTAGGACCACAAAAAAAATCTCCTTCCGGTAGTACCAATGTGTCTAGGAAAATAGGATTCGAGGAAAGAAAGGCAGAAGATTTATTAAAAAATTCTATTTCTATCTCTTATCCAGATGGGAAAATCTTTACACCTACCGCGCTGTCAAATGATGGGATTGCTTATGGCGAGGCTGTTGACCAAGGACACGAAGATCAGAATTATCTTGCCAGTATGAATTTACGTACCAAGGAATTTCAAAAGATAAAAGATGTTGAAAGGACATCCAATCTGACTCATGTAGCTGTTAGCTATGTAGATCATGATATTGTTGTTTTTGAAGAGTATGATCAACTCAATCAGACAGGGATCTACTATCTTTGGAAGATAAAAGACAAATCTTTAACGACACTGATCGATAGGAGACCTATTGGAACGGTTCCAGTTACTCAAGTAGCTCGATCCAACCAGAAACTCTTTATAAATTATGAAGTAGGCGATAGCCTATATCAAATTGAAGAATTTGACCTTGAAACAGGGACTCATCAGACGATTGAATCAGAAAATAGCGGTTTTCCGACTGTCTTTAAAGATCACTTGTATTATGTACAAATTGATAATACAGCTTTAACTACAAAAATTGTAGCCTACTCCTTAAATGATGGGCAGAAAAAAGTTATAGATCAAACAAAGGATGATCAACGCTATTATGTCGATTTATTGACGAACGGGCACAATCTCCTTTACTTGGTTGCAAATAATAAAGATGCTTCATTTACCTTTGAAAATAAAAACCATAAGAAGATATTTTCTACTTCACAGGCAGAAACCTCCATATATCGCAATATTTATCTCACATATATGGGAGAAAGAAGAAGTGAGGAGCGTGTTAAATCTCAATATTATTTGTGGGATTTAAAGCATCGGATTCATTATTTATATGATCATGGCCCCATTTTACTATCGGATAAAGGGATTCTATGGATTCAATTCAAAAAGAAGGATAGTGAGATTCCAAAAGGTGAAATCTATCGAAATGAATACTCCGTAATGCGCTATCAGGAATGGTAGAAAGGAGAAAAATCATGAGAAAAGTTCATTTATTTCTTGTATTTCTAGCTTTGCTTGGTTTATCTGGCTGTACAGAGACACAAAAAGAAAGCCAAACAAGTCCTTCCAGCTCTCGTAAGGTCACATCTGCTTCATCAACAACAGTTAGTGTAAAAACAAAGGAGCGTACAGAACCTAATCCTCCAATGCCAGCAGAAGTAGCAGAGCGATTAAAAATCAAGGAAGACGGCGCAGAAGTTGGAACTCAGCAAACTTTGCCATCTTCAAAACAGGAACAAGCTTCAATGCCAGAGAACACGCAACCTTCTCAATCGCTCAAGCAAGAATCATCTAGCAAAGAGAATCAAGTGATCCGAAAACTATTGCCTATTCCTCTAAAACTTCAAGAAGAATGGTATTTCTGTGTTCCGGCGACAGTCCATATGATGCTGGCTAGTCGAGGGGTTAGCGTCTCTCAACATCAATTAGCTAAGGAAATGGGGACTTATAATCCCTATGGGACTCATAATCGAGATGCCATTCGCGTCTTGAATCAGAATCTATTTGGCTATCCAGAACCAAGTGGAAACCAAGCAGGTTATCGACTAGCTACTGTAACAGACGCTCGTCCAGGTTCTGAAGATGTCCGCCTCTTTAAAGAACGCGTGCGCAAAGATATTGATGATGGCTATCCTCTCTATTACACCTTTAATGTAGCTCAATCTATCCTGGAAAACGTGGGGAACATAATGTGATTGGAGTAGGCTATGAATTGACAGCAGATGGCAAGGACATCTCAGCAATCTATTATCTAGACCCCGATACACATGTACAGGATCCAAACTATGGAGGCTTGAAGAAACTGACACCAGAGGAGTTATTAGCAGCCATGGTCACATGCGGTGAGAAAAATTATGCTTGGTGAGAAAGTGAGTCGTGAAATGGATAGGAGGGATAACCTATGAAACGCTCTTATCTTTTTGGGATTTTATTTCTATTCTTCCTTTTGCTTTCTTGTTCTAAGGTCCAAACACCAATGTTTCAAGTTGATCCAGAATCGAATCTTTACTTAGTCACCTCAAAAAGTATTCAATCATATACTAAGAAAGAGAATAAGCTTGAGTTACATCGAGTAGAAAAAATTGATGTAGCAACGTATGTTAATCTCTGGTTTTCGTGTTTAAACAGTGGTGATAAGATGATCGTAACTGAAGGTGATGATTTTGCACCAATAGATCATCAAAATATCATTTCAATTGATTTTTCCAAAGGCGAGATAAGGAAAAATCATACTAAGAATTATGCAATGATGGGATCAGGTATCTCTTCTAATTACTTTTATACTGCTCAAACAGATGCAAACTCAGGAATATTAACAGTCTTTTCTCTTAATGGAAAGCAAGTTTTTCAGAAAAAATTTAACCAAATGACAGCAATTTCGAGTCAGATTGTTGCAAATAATTCTAACGTATATGCTGAGATTGCTTATCAAGATCCAAAACGAAATCGTCCAGAAGGCGTGTTGGATTCAGATTTAATAGTACTAAATGAAAAAGAGCATTGGAAAGAAAAAGATAGAATTCGATTAACTTCAGATGGTAAAAAGGTTGAAATGTTAGAAGGCTTGGCAATTGTCAAAGATAGGGCATTCGTAAGTATCTCTGCAATTCGTGATACAGATACTTTTGAGAAGGTGGCAGGAAACCAATTGTTGTCAATCGATTTGCACACTGGAGAAAGGAAATTATTTACCTTACCCAATCCTTATCCTAATATGCTTTATCCAAGTCCAGATAATCATTACCTTGTCGTCAAGCACGAGGTAGAAGGAAAGAATATTTTATCTGTTCTTGATTTACAAAATGAAACTATAAAAGCCATTGTGTTGGATGACGATTCAGGTGAAACACCAAAAGAAATATATTCTCTTACAATTTCAAATGAAAATATGTTGTATCTAACTACTGGTCGACATTTATTACAATATAGTCTCAAGGATGCTAAGTTGATTGAGAAACAGAAATTAAAATTGGGAAAAGATGATTTTCCAATCGGATTAAGAATCGTAGAAAAAGACTTAGGGTCAAATTAATAATAAAGGCTCATTGTCAACTGTAGTGGCTTGATAAAAAGTTACAATCTGGAGAGGACTAAATTGGTTCTCTCCTTCATATAAGAAGTAAGTTAGCATACGTTAGTCAGGATCCCTATGTATTTGAACTTACATCAGAGGGAAATGGGCTAGGGCTATTTCTTCTAGAAAATGGATAGAACTTATCTGGTGGTCAAAAACAAAAAGTTGGATTAGCTAGAGCTATACTAAGTAATCCTGAAATTTTATTATTAGATGAGGCGACAAGTAGTTTGGATAAAGAATCCGAGAAAAAAGTTTTTGAATATTTAAATTCAATTAAAAAAAACATGATAATAATAAGTATTTTTCATGAAGATAGCTTCATGAAATTTGTAGATAGATTTATTGTTATGGATAAAGGAAGGATCATTTATGATGGATTTCCCTTAGATAAGTAAATAAATAGTATGGTTGAATATAAACGTTGTTAACTAGAAGGGAAGACGAAATGGCACTATTACAAATTATTGGTCTAAATAAATCGTATAACAAAAAGAAAGTAATTGAAGATTTGTCATTTGAGTTGCAGAGTGGCGAAATAATGGGACTCATTGGACAAAATGGTTCTGGGAAAACTACAATATTCAAGACGATTTTAGGTTTAGTAAAAAAAGAATCTGGTGAAATTAAAATCAATGGGAAACTAATTGAAGGGAACTCAAAGGGCTATTTGAATACTATCGGTACGATTATTGAATATCCTACATTTTATGAATCTTTAACAGCTAGACAGAATTTAATGCTTATTTCTAGTCTTTATGATGAAGTAAACTTATCAAAAGAAGATCTTTTAAACTATCTGCATTTAGTTGGTTTAGACAATAGTGTGGATTGTAAAGTATCTAGTTTTTCATTAGGTATGAAACAACGTTTGGGGCTTGCTCAAGCCTTAATCCATCAGCCAACTATCTTATTATTAGATGAACCATTCAATGGATTAGATCCCATAGGAATGAAAGAGTTTAGAGACTTGCTCATTGAATTGTCTAAAAAAGGAGTTGGGATTGTAATTTCGAGTCATTCATTGGAAGAATTAAGTAAGTTAGTAGATACAGTTACAATTATCAATCAAGGGAAAGTAATTTTCCAAGGGAAAAAGACAGAATTTTTATCACTTGGATCTATAAAGAACGTTTGGTTGTTGAAAACTGATAACTTAGAACTTACAAAGTCTATCTTAAATAACTTAAACATTGTTTTTTCTGAGAGAATAGAGCAACTTGAGTTATCTTTAGATATAGAATCAATGAAAGAGGTAAAGGAGAAATTACTCACAGAGTTATTACGTCAGGATATCTCCATTATAAATTTTTCTGAGAAACAAAATAATTTTGAAGATATTTTTATCAAAATGCAGAGAGATATGGAGGTTTGATATGCTTAAATTAATAAAGATTGAGTTGTTCAAATTATTTGCTGGGAAAAAGCTTTTCTATGTTTTTGGAGGGTTTGTTTGTGTCATTTGTCTATTGATACTGTATCTAAGAATGGTTGCACCAGAATCTTCATTTGGAAATGTTTTTAAAACCTCCAGCGATACATTTTCGATATTTGCTTTGATAGTAGGAGTTATAGTAGCATTAGTACCGTTTTATCAAGAAATTCAGCAAAAAACAATTAAATCATTGTTAGTGACGCCGGTTAAACGAGTAGAAATTTTGTTTTCAAAATTGTTAGCATCTATTTTTGCCTCATTCTTAATTTTAGTTGTTTTATGTCTAACATCTTTTATAGCGACAACATTACTATTTGGTTTTTTTAAAGTTGGAGCTTACTCTTCATCTGCAGATAATATGCTTACTTTTACGGCCGGATTCATTCAAATTATTACAACGTTTTTTACAACTATTTTTTATAGTACTACAATTATTTGTTTATTTTTGATAACAAATTCTTTATCGAGTACCCTAGTTGGAGTTGTTTTGTTAAGAGGTTTAGGAGAACTGATTTCAAGAAGTTTATTAGACCAAAATAACTTGTTATTATCTTTTAGCCCATTAGGAGTATTGAATATTTTAAACCCTGTTTCAAAGAATATTTCGATAATTAGCTACACCATTCAACTACTTTTAACTGTTATTTATTCAATAGTAATTTTTTACATTGACACTAAACTATTTGAAAACAAAGAATTCTAAATCTATAAAAAGTACAAAACAGTAACAATTCAAATGGTGTGAACTTTTTGGTGAAATCTAGCTCAATTCGTTTATTTTTAGGGTAAAATTCACACCATTCAATTGAAAGTTATTCAAATTAGATGAAATATTTCTTTCTTAAAAACATGTGGAAACATTGATATTAAGCATATATTGAAATTCATTCAAATACGAGGTGTTCAAAACAGGACTTACGTTACACTTTATTTAAGAAATTTTACGCCAGATAATATTGAAATCCGCATGATTCATAATGATGTACCTGCTGCCTACGCAATAGGTATGAACAAGAGCAGCAATTTAGAGAGATGCATCGATTTGTAGGACAATATGTTTGTACTGAATGTGGAAACGACTTTGATGAAGATGATATTGATTGGGAATTTAGCGATCCAGAAACTGGTTTCTATTATTGTAATTTCTGCAGTAATTCACTAGAGCAGGCTGGAATTGATGCAATGGATCCTGATGGTTTTGATACGATGATTATGGAAATTGGGATTCTGACCGTTTAGGGTTATAACCTATCTAAGGTCATTAGATAAAATTAATTAAAAAATTTTAATCCTATATGGAAGATCTTATAATGTGTATTAAAATCCTTAAAATATCGCTATTTCCGCTATTTTAAAGGGCACTTTGTAAAGTGTCCTTTTTAGGTTTTAATAGAAAATTGAGCAATTTTTGGTAGAAAAAGCGACTTTTTTTGATTTTTCTTTTTTTTACTTTTATCAAAAAATGGCATTCTATAAGTATGAAAAGAAAATTTATTGAGTGCAAGAGTTGTAGCGATGAAGCTACAACTTTTTTTTTGCTCTCAAAAATCTTTTCAAATAAATAAAAAAGAGGTTATATAATGCCTGTAGATAAAAAAGAGAAAATCGAGAAGATTTTAAATGCACCGACTATAAATTCGCTACCTTCTGTTAATTTGAAAACAGTAGACAAAGTAAGGGATCCGATCACTAATCGAACATCGATTCATTTAGATACTGGTACGATTCATATTGAAAACTTTGACGCTAACAAAGATTATTTCAAGCTTCGAGTATTGAAAATGTTAGACTTATTAATTTTTCTTATTGGTAAGAAGAATAAATATAGACTAAGTGAAGAAGATGCTGTTAACTGCTTGGTTGAATTTTCAATTAAACAGTATTCAGAACTGCTAGGGAAATCTAAACCAGCAAGTATCTCAACGAAAAAGAATGTACGTTGTATCATTGATGAAGCATTATGCTTGCTCAAGGATCTTTCTATCAGTACTAAAGAAAAGAGAGGTGCACATCATGTTGTATTCAATGATATAAAATTTATTGAGGAATTCAAATGCGAAAATGGAATTTTTACAGTTCAATTGACTGAAAAATTCGTTAGATATTTAATCACATCTTATGTGACAAATTTTCCTCTCGAACTTTTTAAAATTGATGAACGTAGTAAAAATCTTTATTCTCTTGCAAAGAAATTAGTCTATCATCAAAGTAACAAAAATAATCGAAGAAAAAAGACTAATGAAATTATTTCCGTTGAAGCTTTATTAAATGTATGTCCCCAAATTCCTCCTATAGAAGAAGTAAGATTAAAAAAAGGTGGTTGGCGTTCAAGAATTGAAGAGAGCTTTGCTAATTCACTTGATAAACTAATCGATTATAAAATCCTAGTTAGTTGGGAATACTGTAATCCAAATTGTGAACCTTTATCAGATGAACAGTTACGAATGGACTCATTTTTTGAATTTCAGAAATTTAGGATTCATTTTAAGGTTTCAGGGATTTAAATTCACTGATTTATCGATTTGCTTCGATTAAATCAGGATTTATGGGGTATGTTGAATTAGAAATTGGGGTATGTTGAATTAGAATTTGGGGTATGTTGAATTTGCTAAAAAAATTTTGATCCTTGGTATCACTGATATTATTAGTATTTCTGATTTTCAATACTAATAATATTAATAAGCAGCATATGCCTTCAATTTTCGTATTGAAGGCAATGCTATAATTTTGCCTGTAAAGAAAAAAATCCGGATTTTATTTTTTTACTGGAAACTAGAAAAGGAGAAAAAAATGTTTGAAGAAGAAAAATCTTATTTGAAAACATACATTGACCAAACCTCTGAACCAAGTCGTAAAGGTGGTAAGGGAGCATATATTTGCCCCCTCTGCCACAGTGGTGAAGGAAGAAACAGAACTGGTGCTTTTCACATTTACGATGAAATCCAGTGGAAATGTTTCTCTTGCGATAGAGGTGGAGATATCTTTGATCTTATCGGCTATGTAGAAGGAATTGATAAATTTAAGGATCAATTGAAGCGTGTAAGAGAGTTGTTTAATCTATCAACTGAATGTGATGGATTCAAGAACCAGAGAACTGAATTTTTGAATAACAATGCTGTTTTTCCTTTAAAGGAAGAAGAGAAAAAAGATAATTATTCAAGCTTTTATAATGAGGCAACAAAGCATCTTTGTGAAACTGACTATTTTCTTAAACGAGGGTTGAGTTTTTCAACAGTCCAACGGTTTAAAGTTGGCTACGTAAAAAAATGGAAGCATCCCAAAGTGACTAATCCAAATGTCCCTGAAACTCCCAGGTTAATTATTCCTTTAAGCGAGAGTTGTTATTTTGCTCGTGATACAAGAGAAATTGTACCCGGACCTCAATTGAGTTATATTAAACAGAAAGTTGGGGGAAGCGATCTTTTTAATAAAAGCGAACTCTTCAAAAAATCTACGGATCCAATTTTTATTGTAGAAGGCGAAATAGATGCCATGAGCATCGTTGAAGTTGGTGGAAAGGCAGTAGGACTTGGTAGCATTGGAAATATAAATAAATTAATAAATCTTGTTTCTGATCTAAAAATTGATCGTACATTCATTCTCTCATTGGACCATGACGAAAAGGGGAGAGAGGCTGAACTAAAATTAGCAGAGCAATTTAGAAATAAGAAAATTAAATTTATTTCTTTCAAATTAACTATTGATGATGTAAAAGATCCTAACGATATGTTAGTGAAAAATAAAGGAGTATTTAACAAAATGGTAGAAAATGCAATCAATCAAACAAAAAGTGAAAAAGAGCGGTATCTTGAATATTCAACAGCTAATCATCTTCCGAGGTTTTTTAATGATATTACGAATGGTTCAAATACTTCATGTATTAAAACAAATTTTGAAGGTTTAGATGATCTATTGGAAGGTGGTCTTTACGAAGGCTTGTATTGTGTTGGTGCAATTTCCTCCCTTGGAAAGACAACATTTGTAACTCAGATTGCTGATCAAATTGCAGCACAGGGAACAGATGTTTTGATTTTTAGTATTGAAATGTCTAGGTGGGAAATAATTAGTAAAAGTGTTAGTCGTCACACTGTTATCGAATCTATTGCCTCTAATAGTGATATCAGAAATGCAAAAACAGCACGAGGAATTACTGAGGGGAGTAGATATTCAGGTTACAGCAACCCAGAGAAGGATTTGATTAAAAAAGCTGTAGCAAATTACTCGCAGTACTGCAAAAATATTTACATTGTCGAAGGTACTGGACCTATTGGTGTGGAGCTAATTCGGAAAACTATTGAAAATCATCTCAAATATACTGGAAAAACACCTGTCGTTATTATTGATTACTTACAGATTCTATACCCGGTGAATGAACGATTAACTGAAAAACAAAACACAGATAGATCGGTAATAGAATTGAAAAGGATCAGCCGAGACTTTAAAACACCAGTAATTGCTATTTCTTCTTTTAATAGAGAAAACTACAAATCTATTGTCAGTATGCAGTCTTTCAAGGAGAGCGGAGCAATCGAGTATTCTAGCGATGTTTTGATTGGACTACAACTTAAGGGGACTGGGCCAGCAAATTTTGATGTTAATGAAGCTAAGTCGAGAAATCCTAGAGAAATTGAGCTAGTGGTTTTAAAAAATCGTAATGGAAGAACTGGCATTAAGATGGAATTTGACTATTATGCGATGTACAATTATTTTAAAGAAAAGTAGTATAAGGCTTTTGGTTAATGATCTAATTTGTTGAATTACTCTAAGCCTTATCAAAAGATGGAAATCTCTGTAATTAAGAATTAGAAGGAAGAGATAATGCAAACAATAAATCATACAGAATTAATGAAATTAGGTTTCCCTGAACATACGGCACGGGATATTATAAGACAAGCCAAGTTAATTGCTGTCCGACAATTTGAAGAATCTAGAGCTTTATCAAATAATGTGGTAGAATTAAGTAAATCACCTTTTGACAATTCTCGTCTTAATTTAGCTCCTACTTATATTGTAGAAGAATTACTCGGTTTTAAGTTGCTTTCTGAAAGAAAGGAACAAAATGAGTAAAAAATATAAATGCGTAAGTCGAAATAAGAAAGGAAAAATTTACTATGAGGTTGAATTCAGTGTAGATCCATCTACGGGTGACCGAAAGAGATTTAGGGTTAAATCTTATAAAGATCAATTCGGGATTGATTTCAAAACAGAAAAGCAAGCCTTTGACGAAGTCTGTAGGATAAGAACTGAATACAATGCTAAAATAGCTAGTGCTAGTACAAAAAGACCACAATTAGATATTCCATTTTCAAAATTTATGGAAGATGTCTATTTGCCTTATTATAAGAAAACTGTTCAGCCCGTAACCTATCAAACTGCTTATCCTCAGTATAAGACTTTTATTGAAGTTTTTGCTGACAAGAAATTGTCTGAAATCAATGTTCGGGAATGCGAAGATTTTAGATTATCTTTAATGGAAGACTACTCTCCAAACTACGCAAAAGGACTTTGGTGTAAACTGAAGAAGTGTTTAAATTATGCAGAACGCTTGGAATACATAGAGAATAATCCTTGTCGAAAGTTAGACAATCCTAAAGGAGAAAAACCGAAAACTGAATTTTGGACTGTAGAGGAACTTGATAAGGTATTGAAAACTTTTGATCAGACAGTTTATGAAGAGAGGCAGTTTTATACGGCTATCTGGCTTTATTTTATGACGGGGATGCGAGTCTCTGAGGGTCTTAGTTTAAAGTGGTCAGACATAGACCTTGAAAATAAGGTTATTCATATTCAGTCTACGTTAGAATATCAAGGGAATGGGAAATACGTTCGAAAAGAGCAGACAAAAACTAGGGCAGGAATGCGTTTCTTAGAAATAGATGACGAAACTGTTAAAGTGTTGCAAAATTGGAGAATGGTACAAGTGTATAATAGAGAAGATAATTTCGTATTAGCACGGTTTAACTCTCCAATGAACAAATCTACCTTAAGTCGAATGTTAAAAAGGCATGCACTAGTGGCTAAGGTTCCGGTTATTACTGGGAAAGGTCTACGTCATAGTCATGATTCATTTATGATAAACGTTCTAAAAAAAGATGTTTTGTATGTTTCGGCTCGTTCAGGAAGAACGGACAAAGCTACAACACTAAACACGTATTCTCATTTCTATGATAGACAGATTGTTACTGGCGGTGCTGAAATAACAGAGGTGTTAGGAGAGCTGGGACTAACTGCAAACCCCGCCACAATCCCGCCAAGTAAAGAAACCGAGTGAAAATTAGCTGTATGAGAACAACTAAAGCAACGACGCTTCAGTTACTCTTAAATAATAGAGCGAGTACATTAGTAGCTTAAAAACATGATTAAACCGCTATTCTTAGGAGTAGCGGTTTTTCTTTTTGTTCAAAAAGGGGCAAACTATTTGTAAATTTTATCCAGGACATCAACAACTCTTGACTTGATGTTCTTGGTGACATGGGTGTAAATTTCCATTGTCGTCTTTCCGTTGTCTTTATGTCCGACTCTTTGAGTGATGGCTTTTAAGGGAATATTGTTTTCTGCAAGAGTGCTGATAAGAGTTTGTCGTAGAATATGATGATGCAGCGGTTTATTGATCGGATTTTTTAGAGTGGCATTAGCATTCTTCATTAACTTACCAATGCTTGATTTATGGATTGGAATACCGCTAGATGAAACGAATATAAATCCCATATCTTTATAGTCTGGATTCGTATTCTTTCTTAATTCATGCAGCTCTATAAATTCTTCAATGATTTCAATTTATTTATTCGTTAAATCAACCACTCTGACAGATGATAAAGTTTTAGGAGTTGTTTTGACACCTTCTGAACCTTTACGGGTTGGATCTAGAGTTCCGTTGATGGTGATAGTACGGTTTTTCTTATCGTAATTTTCAAATTTAAGCGCACCAGCTTCACCGACTCGGCAACCATTCAAAGCCATAAATTCAGCCATACGAGCAACATGATACCCTCTATTGTATTTTTTCATGGCTTTTAACAATCTTTTTAATTCGCTTTGTTCAAGAAATTTGTCTTCAATACGTTACATATTTTCGTACGTTACGACTTGTTTTGGCAGCCTGACACGTTGAATAGGATTGCTATCAATCAACTCTAAATCTTGAGCGTACTTGAATACCATACTTAGTGCGGATTTATGTTTTTTTAATTTGATATGATTTTCTTCTGAGTCCGTGAAATATTGTTGAGCGTATTTAGCAGTGATATTTTTTATTTTAATCCTTGGAGCAAAATTTTCTTTTACCTCATCAACAGCGTATACCATTGTTTTTATCGTAGAAGCTTTGATGGACTTTTTATGAAGTTCCCACCAGTCGTTTAGCACATCATCGAAAAGCATATCAGTAGTAGTTAAACTTTGTAGTTTTTCTGCAATCTTTTCATCCAGTTGCTTCTGTGCTTCCTTCTTTGCTCTACTTGATCCTGAAATCGAGTGTTACAGAAACTCTTTGCCATTTCTCGGTATATGGGTCTTTGTATCGCTCGAAAAATTTATATTTTCCGTTGGAAAGTCCTTCCATCCACATTGATTTTTCCCCTTTATTTTGTTAAAATGGGTATAAGAAAACAACCTTTTGAATGGTTGTTTCTTATAACGCTAATCCTCACGCTCAGACTCGCCAAAGTTTGAGAGCGTGGGGATTTTTTATTTAAGCTTTCTTCAAATATTGTGTTTCTATTGGAATAATTAATTGTTTTGAGTAGAAAATATATTCAATTCCTTTACTAGGTTTTGTCACAGAATAATTTAGATAATACTTTTCATTTCTAAGGTTACTATACATTTTAAAAATTTCATCAGAAACATCATATGTAAGAATCCATTTTTTATTAGACATATATTTTTTTATGGATTTAGCTAAACTAAGATGATTTTCATGATTATAGAAGTTTGTATATAATCCAGGTCCTTTTTTATAATAAGGTGGATCAAAAAATGTAAAAGAATTTTTTGTTCTAGAAATATTTAAACGAATAAACTTTTCAGCATCCATGTTATAAAGTTTAATACGTTTTTTTAGAGATGCAATCAATGTAATTTTCTCAATAATTTTTTCTCTATTGAATCGACAATCAAGTTTGTAATCTCCGTCTTGTTTTAAACCACCAATTACACCAGCTTTTATAATACCTGAACGATTTGTACGATTGAGGAATAAAGTTGAAAAACCTAGAGAAAGCATATCATCACAATTATCTTTATTATTCTGGATATTTCTTTGAATTTTCCATTCTTCGATAGTGATAGGTGTGGTTTCAATTTTTGTAATCAGCTGTTCAGTATAATTTAACACGGAATACCAAAAAGCATAAATTGCTTTATCAAAATCATTCACCATGATTTTTTCTACATCATTATTAAGAAGTAACTTCAAGGCAATCCCCATTCCGCCCATATAAGGCTCGATGTAAGTTGTTGCATTGTTAGCTACAACGAGCTCTCTGACATAATTGTAAATTTGAGACTTTCCACCTGGATATCTTAAAGGGCTAATATTTTTCAAAAATCATTCCTCCTTTCTATCTATAATACACTATTTTAAAAATTTTGGTCAGTTTTATAATCCAGGTATTTTATTATTTTTGGCCACAAAATCGTATGCTTTTTTAAATGATTTTTCAAATTCATTAACAGAATCAGGATTTTTATTTCTCCAATAAACTATTGGATTATTTTTCCCTTTCCAATTTGATTTTTCATCATTAAACCAAGCCTTCCAAACTTCTCTAGGTTTTGTATTTTGGTATGTACCGTTCTGGTTTTTATATTGTTGTTCATATGTACCGTTTTTGATGGATTGTAGAACACGGTACTTGGGATTATTCATAAAAATAGGAAAATTGTAGTTGTCAGTAGTCTGCTTCCAGAATTCAGAGTTTTGATTGTTTAATATATCAAAAACAAATTCTTCTGGATTGGCCTTTGATCCATGATTAGGTAGGGTGATAAAATTTTTGTACCTACCATTGTCTATTTCTTGATCACCATCTAAACATATAATGGAGTTGTTTGTAAATTCAGGAACTTTATGTTTGTGAAGCGATTGATATTGAGTAGAAGAAATACTAACTCCTTTGATGGACTTGATTCTTTTTGAAACAGCTAAATTATCACTATCTTTAAATCCTGCAATTAGATTTTTAAAAACAAAATATGCTTCAGGGTCTTCAAAATAAACTTTTACCTTATCCAATATCAGTTCTTGATTTGCTTGGGCTAGCAATTCATTTTTAAACTTATATAAAAAGTCAAGCTCGGTTATTTTAATATCTGAACTAGTATTATTAAGAGATTTTGTTGTAAATATTTTAATATCGCGATTTACTCTTTGGTTTTTGAGTTTTTCTGTTTCAAGATGTTCTAAAAGAGTAAGTGAATGAGTGGTTACGAATATTTGTATATTCCACGCTCGGGCTTTTTCTAAAAAGATATCGAGAAGTATATTTTGTGCAGCAGGGTATAGTGTTGCATCAACTTCGTCAACTAATAAAATTCCACCTTTATAATCATTCGGATAATTATCTTTTAATTTTTTAAATGAATACAATGCAAGTAATAGTTGTCCAACAATATCTTCTCCTGAGGAAATCATTTCTATTGTCCGTTCAGGATCTATATATGCAGCAGTTTGTTTTTTTGTATCAGTCTCAGTGGCAGTTAAATTATTAGGATAATCTTTAAGCAATATGGATTTATATAAAATATGGATATCTTCCTTATCTTGTTCTGAAATATCAAGAATAAAATTTTTATTTTTAGTTTTGACTAATGGTGTTATTCGATCAAGGCCAAGATAAATAACAGGATGGATATAATTGGCGGATTCATTTTTATCTCGTCTAGTTACAAAACGAGGCAAGATTCTGTCTGTATGATTTGTAGTTTCAACTTTGAACCATTCCTCATTATCTAAAATTACATTGATATGTTCGGTTTCTCTGACATCTTTTTCAGACAGTTTAAAATGTTCATTTGCAGAGGATTCAAATGGTTTTCCAAAATGAGTAAGAATGGAATTATACTCATTTATGAGTTGTGAATCTTTTACAGAATGTAATTTAGAAAATTTTGTTTTATTAAGTTCTTGACACTCTGGAGAAATAAATTCAATGACTTTGTTATTGTATGAAAATCCTTGAGCGATCATTCCAAGAATAGTGGATTTACCAGTTCCGTTTTTTCCTGAAATTATATTGACGTATTTTGATGGTTGGAAAGACAACTCTTTTATCAACCTGAAATCTTTTATTTTAAGTTCTTTGATATAGACCATTTTTATATTCCTTCTATTTTCTTAAACTCTTCCTGGATCATATCTTCGCCCCAGGTTGTAGAGATTTTGTGTCTTTCTGCAAATTGGAGCCAGTTGAAGTCGGATACTTCATACTGTGCGAGTTCTTCAGAGATGAGATGTCGAATCATGAAGCGGTCTGCTTCGTTCTCATATTTGTATAGCATTCTTTTGTAATGTGCTGGATTGTGGTTTATGTGCCCCAATTCATGCAGGATAACATTTTCTCGCTCTTCCTGGCTAAGGTTACCATTAACGTAAATGATGCGCTCATCGGGGAAATAGAAGCCTCTACGCTCCCACATAGTCTCAGGGAAGAGATAGAGTGTGACCTGGTATTCATCCAGCAACTCATTCAGTTTCAATGTCGGATACCCCCAGAGAAAGTTTAATGATCTGCGCAATCTTGTCTACATCTTCATCTGATAGTGGTTTCCCATCAAATAAGACTACACGTTCACGAAGATTGGACAAGTCAACAGTACGGTCGTCAGCAGTAGTGACAAGGTCGCTTGAAATAGCAGGATTGTCAGTACGACCTAGAAGATAGTCTAAGGAAACATTGAAAAAGTCAGCAATCTCTTGCATTCTTTCAGCACTAGCTTTTTGCCTTTTCAATGAATAAAGGGTATTTCTACTATATCCTAGCTTTTCCTCCAAGGCATTTAAAGAAAGACCTTGCTTTTTTGCTAGTTCTTTAATTCTTTCAAATGTCAGAAACATTGTTTTATCAACCTTTCTAAGCATTACGAAAAAACATTTTAAATTTTATGTTTAAAACTGTTTACAAAATTAAATAAATAATTTAAAATAATAATCGTAAGCTAAAGAGGTAGCGAAACAGACAACTAAAATAATAAAAACCTAAAAACTGATTTGCGTCCGTTTTAAATAGGTAAACCTTACTTTTTGGTAGGTCTTTTCTCTATGTCTTGATTTTAAATCATTCATTTAAAATTGTCAAGGAATTCACTAACTTTTTAGACGATTTTTTAAAAAAGGAGGTTGGAGATGGAGGAAATGGTAAAAAAATTGACTGCTCATTTCCTTTTAAACAAAAAACGTACTCCAGCTGCTATCTGAAGTAGCTACGGAAATTGTTCTGCTCAAACTAATAGCAGTAGTCAACAACACTTCGCCGGTATCGTCCCCGGAACTGTAGTTGAAATAGAATTTGATTCTCGATTTTAGAGTCTAACTTTTTCGCCACTATAAAAGTGACAGCTGATTTAACTACTATTTGGGTTGTCCAGCTAAGACACCCTGAAAAAGATAGCTCTCCTATAATTCCAGTGTAGAAGTACCAAAAGGAATGGATCGAGGCTGGTTCATGTTCTTTGTCACTCTCTTTAACCATTTATACTGGTTCTCAGGAGCGACGATTGGTGGCCTACTCGGCAATTTGCTTTCGATAAAAGTGGAAGGGATTGAATTTGTCATGGTCGCCATGTTTATCGTTATTTTTATGGAAAGTTGCGAAAAGTAAACCCAGAATAGTAGTGCCCTAATCGGTCTGTCTATTTCCTTCTTTTGTCTCATCATTTTTGGAAAAGATTACTTCATACTACCAAGTATGGGATTGATTATTTTGATTTTTACATTACTAAGAAAGAAATTGGAGGATACAGTATAAGATGACTTTATTTCAACAACTCATCACGATTGCCATGGTCATATCGGGAACGGTCATCACGCGCTTTGTCCCCTTTCTGTTATTTCCATATCAAGAAAAACACCGGCTTACATTCTCTACCTGGGACATGTTCTGACCCCAGCGATTTTTGGTCTTTTGGTTATTTTTAGCCTCAAAGATACTCAATGGATGGTGGTTTCCTACCTAGCCCCAAAATTATTGGCTATCATCTTGGTGATTCTTTTACACAAATGGAAGAAGAATATGTTGCAATCTGTTGTCGGTGGGACGGTATTTTATATCGTTTTGATCCACCTTGCTTTTTCATGATAATTTATTAGGGATTTTGAGGAGGTTTTGATGGTAAAAAATTGGAATCCGTTTAATGTTTTAAGAGGAGTATTTGTAATTGTGGCCTCTGTTTATCTTGGTTTTCATACAGAGTTTAACTTTGCTTTCTTTGCAGAAGCGCTTTCCTTATACGATATTTTCATTGGCTTAAAAGACTATCTAGCATACTTGAAAAACCGTGGAAACTCTTGGCTTCTTGCCCAGTTGATCTTTCCTATCTTACTGTCCAGTGGCCTGTTTTATCTTGCTCTGACAAGGGATACAGTTTCTATTTCTTACTATATTGGAATGTGGGACATTGTATTAGTGATTAGTCGGATTGTCATAGGTTGGCAATTGTATGGCTTAGAACACTCACAAGCCTTTCAAAGTTGCATAAAGGGACTGACTTTACTCCTATTTGCCATTCTAGTCTTGTATCCCGAACACATGACTTACCTTATTTTGGGGCATCTCGTAGCTTTGTATTTTTTAGCTGATGTAATAGATGAGTTTCTAGAATACTGGGTTATCATTAGAAAAATAGATTTTAAATGGATTCCTTTTAACTTTTATACGGCTACTAGCCGATAGCATACACATTTTTATAAAAAGAACACCCATTTTTTTCAAATCATACATAAGAAATAGTTTTACTTAATATATTGAAAACGTTCTATTAATTTGATAAAATAGTTTTAATTAGTAAAAAGGAGATTATTTATGAAATATTTTAAAAATTTGGTGTTTATTATTTTGTTTGCTTTTAGTTCCTTACTTCTAGCCTCTTGCGTTGGAGCTGGCTCTAAAGATAACGGTGTCTATGTATTTGAACCTACATCAAAAGAACTTTTAGAGATAGTTGAAAAAGAAGGAGTAGAAACTAATGGAGCTAGTCTCTTCATTGATCAATTAAAAATTAAAGTGGTACTTGAAATTAAGGATAACACTGGAACAATGTCTGCCTCAGTTAGTATATTTGGCAATGACAAAGAGAAAACAGTGGATTTAAAGGTAGATCAAAAGAATAAAATTATTTGGTCAGAAAAGGATCCTGATAAAAAGGTAAAATATAAAATTGAAGGTAGTGTTTTAACGTTTGAAAATTCTAACCTTGATATTGGAGATAAAAATACAGCAGCATTCTTCAAATATATGAAATTTAAACGAAATAGTTCTCTTACATCTAAGGGGGTTACATCTAAAGATTCTAAATCTAAGAGTTCTACATCTCAGAGTTTTATAGCTAACGATAATGGAAAATACGTTTATAATGCAGATAAGGAGAAAATAGAAAGTATCCTAAAAGAACAAGGAGCTACTGATGACGAACTGAATCAATTCTCCGATCAACTCACACTGACAATGACGATCGAAATTAAAGATACAAAAGCTAAAATGATTATCGAAATGAAATCTCTTGAAGATAGTAAAGAGAACAAAATTGACCTGAAAGCTGATCAAAAGACTAAAACTCTTGAATCAGCAGAAGGTGGAATGGATAAAATCAAGTATAAGATTAATGGTGACGTTTTGACGTTAGAATTGAGTAAATTTGAGTCAGATGATAGTGAAACATTTGCTTTACTCAAAGATGCAAAATTCAAACGTCAAGAATAACATATATAAAGTGGATAGTATAGATCTATCTGCTTTTTTGGTATCCAGAAAATAGGTATTGAACCGATCAAAGAACTGATTTTTATTGTATTTATCAAATTTATACCTTATTTTTTTCGGATAGTGTTGGCTCCACCGAATATTCTTCTACTATCTAAGCCCTTACTGATTTATTATGTTGTTAGACTTCAATTATTTTGATACAATAACTACTATCAACAAAAAAGGAGATTTCTGATGAAAAACTATAAACGTATTCTTCTGGCTTTCGTTGCTGTTTTTGGGGCAGTCCTCCTTGTAGCTTGTGCTGCAAAAGGCGATAATGGAACTTATGTTTATAAACCGACAAAGGCAGAGATGAGGAAAATGCTCAAAGATCAGGGAGCTTCCAGTTCGGATATTGATTCTCTTAATGATAAATATTCCTTAGAATTGTCTATTGAGATTAACGATTCAAAGGGATACCTAAATGTTAAATCTGAAAGACCAGGTCATAAAACTGTAGATTCAACTGAAATTAAGGTTAATCAAAAGACTAAAACAATTGGTGCGAAAGAAGAGAAAGGCGAGACCGTTAGATACAAGATCAAAGGTGACACCCTGACATTTAACTTTACAAAAGATCAAGAAGTGTCGAATCAATTTGCTTCGTCACTTCTAAAAAACGCTAAATTTAAACGCACAAAATAATACAAGAGAAGAGCAGAGGGAATCTGCTCTTTTTCTTCTTTAAAATATCTTGAATCGGAATTAGAATAGTGGTAAAATCTGATTATAAAGTACATTAGGAGATTGATTATGAAAAATATTAAACGTATTCTTTTAGCTTTCGTTGCAGTTTTTGCAGCAGTCCTCTTGGTGGCATGTGGTGCCAAAAGTGATAACGGGACTTATGTCTACAAACCATCAAAAACTGAAGTGAAGGAAATCCTTGAAGAACAAGGTGCTCCAAGTTCAAGTGTAGATGCATTGATCGACAATGTTAAATTGGAAGTTTCAGTGACCATTAAAGACAAAACAGGTAGCCTTAAAATTAAAGGTGAAATGATGGGACAAAAGACTGACCAATCATTTGATATGAAAGTTGACCAACAAAAGAAAACTCTTCAATCTAAAACAGGTGAAGGTGAGAAGGTTAAATACAAAGTTTCAGGCGATGTGTTCACTTTTGATTTATCTGGTGAAAAGAGTTCAGGTCATGAAGCCGCTTTGGAAATGTTCAAAAACGCTAAATTCAAACGTACAAAATAAACTAAATGAAGAGCAGGAAAACCTGCTCTTT
>OLNM01000527.1_pt1 | contig 36200 bp, 29 predicted proteins | sample 1672391 | NCBI WGS metagenome assembly OLNM01 (sample SAMEA3136680, study PRJEB25190) | human gut metagenome | reverse complement strand
AAGGGTATCTGGGAACACCCATGTAAGGGTATCTGGGAACACCCATGTAAGGGTATCTGGGAACACCCATGTAAGGGTATCTGGCGACCCGCTATTTGACCGCGTCAAACCGCTTGGCTTCTTCCCGCGCGTAGTCAGTGAAGAATGAAATAATGTTGGGATAAAAGCTTTCAAAGGTTTTATACCTGTCCCGTTCCCTTTCATATTTTCTCAGCAGAATCACCAGCTCCGGCATCCACCTGAAATTCCGCTGCACCTGTTCAGACAGCTCGCTCCTTACTTCTTCCGCCTTGTATCCCTTGTCCAACATGTAGCAAACGACCGCCGCGCGCACAAGTGACTCGTTGATCATGGTGTTCCAGGTGCCGTATGCCTGATTCGCCATGCTCCATCGCGAGGACGCGTACAACGCTGTCGCGGCAGGCGCGAGCCTTTTCATGTATTCAGGATGTTTGCCCTCGTCCAGTAGATGGTTGATAAACGAGTGGTTGAACTCGTGAATCAAGGTAGGCAAGTATGCCTTGCCATACATGGGCTTGCCTTCCTTGTCCACGGAGTAACCCACGATGGCGAACACCTCCTTCTTGTTTTCTTCCGTTTGCCGGTTTACGCCATAGTTGCCGCCACCATTGCAGAAGCCGATGATGACCGAGTAGGTCTCTTGCGGTTCATGCCCATAGAACGAGGGGTACCAGTCTGTGTCAAAATGGCTGCTCACGCTGTCCTCGTAAGCCTCGATTCCCTTTTCGTAAAGGTCTTGATGGGCTTTGAAAAACTCATGGAATCTCGTGTCCCTGTAGAAGCTGTTGAGACGGGAAAGGAATTCGTCCGTGTCCACTTTCTTCCATCTCGCGTCCAAGGAGGGAGTGGCTTCCTTGAGCAATGAAAGGGCGCCGTCTTGGTTGTCTAGGTGTATGGCCATCGACATGACGGCGTCAAAGGCGATGCCGTGGCTTTCCCTGATTTCCTTCATGTATCGCACGGCCGGGTGATTGGCGTTGTCCTTGAAGTAGCTGTCCATGTCCTTGATGTATTGCCCTGCCATGTCCATGTGGTATTCCGGGTATCCTGCCATGCGGGACAGGATGCTCATGAGTTCCACGTTCTCGTTTACTTGTGGTGTCAATGGGCGTGCCGTCGCGCAAAGACACGCGGCGAACAGGGCTAAAAGAGTCATCAGTTTTTTCATGTCGTAAGTCGTTTGTTATTTTCCAGCGCGAAGTTACTATTTTTTTTACCGCGGATCGTTTTATGCAGGATTTTCTTGATGCAGTTCTCCTTCCCGTAGGGCAAACGGGCATAGACCCTAACCGCGGCGGCACGTCGGGCACAAGCGTAGAGCTGGCAAGATAAGCGCATGGGATTTCGCGGCAGACCCTTTACGGAACGGAAAGCCCATTTCTTGCCCGGGCTCGCGTGGCAGGAGCCATGCGCCGACCATATTTAAACAAAAATCCAAACCTGTTTCACAACAGGCTTGGACATCCTAACTAACTTATTATCAACTATTCATTGCTTTGTACACCGCGAAATTACTCGAAAATTTCGCATGTAGTGCTGTTTTGAGGCGAAAAAGTTGCGCAAACGTTTGCGTGGATTGATAAAAAAACATATCTTTGCAATCAGAGACCACGGAGTGGTTGACCATTTAAGCCAAATCACTATGCCAAATAAACCTAGACGCACCTCGTTGAAAGACCTGGCAGACAAGCTGGGAGTGAGCATTGCCACGATTTCCCGTGCCTTGCGCAACAGCCATGAGGTGGGGGAGGACATGACGCGCAAGGTTCAAGCCTTGGCTAAGGAGATGAACTATCGTCCCAACCCCTTTGCCCAGAGCTTGCGCAAGGATTCTCCGAAAGTGATAGGCGTTATTGTTCCCAATCTGGTGACCCATTATTATGCCTCGGTGTTGGATGGTATAGAGGATTATGCCATGCGGCAGGGCTATTCCGTGATAAGCGCCAATAGCCGTGAGAGTTGCGAGCGTGAGGTAAAGGCGGTGAGCAATTTCCTGGATATGCATGTGGAGGGTATCATCGCCTGCCTTTCCCAAGAGACTACGGACTATTCCCATTTCGAGGAGCTTTACGACATGGGCATGCCTGTGGTGTTTTTTGCCCGTTGTTGCATGGAGGACAAGTTCTCGCAGGTGGTGGCCAATGGTGATGTGGCGGCGCAGGAAGCCACGCAGCACATGATAGACACGGGCTCCAGGCGTATCGCCTTTATAGGCGGGCCTAACCACTTGGATATGGTGAAGCGCAGGAAGCATGGGTATCTGCAGGCGTTGAGGGAAAACAATATTCCCATAGACAGGGACTTGGTGATTTGTGACCGCATAGACTTCCAGGTGGGAAGGAGGGCCACCATCAAGCTGTTGCGTGAGAAGAAGCCGGATGCCATCCTCGCTTTCAATGACATATTGACCTATGCGGCCTTTGACGCCATTAAGTCCTTGGGACTGAGCATCCCCAGGGACGTGGCCATCATCGGTTTCACGGACAACAGTTCCGTCAATTTTGTCACGCCTAAGCTTTCGGCCATAGAAGACCAGTCATACGTGCAGGGCATGAAAGCGTGCGAACTGCTCCTGCGGAGCATCAATGGAGACCCCAAGCATTATAAAGAGGTGGTGCCCATGATATTGCGTATCAGGGACAGCTCAGACAAACGCTGACGGGTTATCCCAAATTTAACGCCGCCGAGTCTCGGGTTGTGCGCGCAACATTGTCGTTGCCAAGCTGTAGAGATGAGCTATTATGCAGTTTCTGCATTATATCCATCTCTGCGGTTTTTGGTGAATACATATAATATTAACGTGAATTCGACGAAAAGTGTAGAGCCGCGAGAAAGCGTCTCTACGTTTTGGCAATGACAGATTATGTGCACAAGCTGAGATTCGCCGAACCCGCGTTAATTATATATTATATATAAGGTGTAGGGATGGGAGATATTTTGTCACACAGGGTTTGTGGATGTTCTTGTCTATACTAACGAGTAAATCTTGTTAAAATTGTTAATTAATCATAAACGATAGGCTTTGCCGACTACGTTGAATGGCGCGATTGGCGGAAAATGATTACTTTTGCAGTCCGATTATTCGGGGACGCTCTTAGAATCCCCATGCCTTGTTGTGTTAATAGCGGCATTTTGGCCGATGCCGCGGTTAGTGAATCAGCTGGGCGGCAGAGTGTCACGCCTTCCTTTTTAGACGGGGAACCGTGAATTCCAGCTCTGTGAAGAGAAAATTGTTTTTTAGTAGTAAATTTAAAGATTAAAATGGACACATTAAGTTACAAGACTATTTCCGCGAACAAGGAAACAGCTCGTAAGGAATGGGTTGTTATTGACGCAAGCGACCAGGTGGTTGGCCGTCTTTGCTCTAAAGTAGCCAAGTTGTTGCGTGGAAAGTACAAACCCAACTTCACTCCCCACGTGGATTGTGGAGACAATGTTATCATCATCAATGCCAAGAAAGTGATTTTCACTGGCAACAAGGAGACCGACAAGGTCTACACCCGTTATACTGGTTATCCCGGAGGACAGCGTTTCAATACGCCCGCGGAACTGCGCAAGCGTGAAGGCGGTTCTGAAAGAATCATCCGCCATGCCGTTAAGGGTATGCTTCCCAAGGGTCGCCTGGGACGTGCTATCTTGGGTAATCTCTACATTTTCGAAGGCACGGAGCACAACATGCAGGCCCAAAAGCCCAAGGCCATAGATATTAACCAGTATAAATAAATCGGAAGAAGATGGAAATGATAAACGCTATAGGTCGCCGCAAGAGCGCTGTCGCTCGTGTATACCTCACCGAGGGTACCGGTAAGATCATAATCAACAAGAAAGACATCGAGACCTACTTCCCCTCAGCTATTCTGCGCTATGTCGTAAAGCAGCCTTTGGCTTTGCTGGAAGCAGAGGGAAAATATGATATCAAGGCCAACTTGGATGGTGGCGGTTTCACAGGACAGAGCCAGGCTCTGCGTTTGGCTATCGCCCGTGCACTGGTGAAGATCAACGCCGATGACAAGAAGGCTCTCAAGGACCAGGGCTTCCTGACCCGTGACAGCCGTGCCGTTGAGCGTAAGAAGCCAGGACGTCCAAAGGCTCGCCGCCGCTTCCAGTTCAGCAAGCGTTAATTTGCGCTGGACTACGTTTAGCATCCAAGCCTGTGGGATTTCCTTTCCCAGGAACTACCCAGGGGCTGGTTCTAACAAGAATTAAAAGGAAAGTAAACAATAACACAAAAAACAAAGAACAATGTCTAGAACAACATTCGACCAATTACTGCAGGCTGGTTGCCATTTCGGTCACCTGCGTCGTAAGTGGAACCCCGCCATGGCTCCTTATATCTTCATGGAGCGCAATGGCATACACATCATCGATCTCAACAAGACCGTAGCCAAGATAGACGAGGCCGCAGAGGCTTTGAAGGGCATTGCCAAGTCTGGCAAGAAAATCTTGTTTGTCGCTACTAAAAAACAAGCTAAGGACATCGTGGCCGAGAAAGCCGCGTCTGTAAACATGCCTTACGTAATAGAGCGTTGGCCAGGTGGTATGCTCACCAACTTCCCCACCATCCGTAAGGCCGTGAAGAAAATGGCAAACATAGATAAGTTGATGAACGATGGTACTTTCTCTAACCTGTCTAAGCGCGAGCTGTTGCAGATTAGCCGCCAGCGCGCGAAGTTGGAGAAGAACCTGGGTTCTATCGCTGACTTGTCTCGCCTGCCTAGCGCACTTTTCGTGGTAGACGTGCTCAAGGAGCATATCGCCGTGAAAGAGGCCAATCGCCTGGGTATTCCCGTGTTCGCTATGGTGGACACCAACTCTGACCCTCGTGGCATTGACTACATGATTCCCGCTAACGATGACGCAAAAGACAGCATCGAGACAGTGCTCAACGCCATATGCGGCGCTATCGCAGAGGGCTTGGAGGAGCGCAAGGTAGAGCGTGCAGACGAGAAAGCTGCGGCTGAGCAAGCAGAGGAAGTGGCTGACAGGCCCAAGCGTGCCCGCAAGGCTCGTAAGGATGAGCCCGCAAAAGAGGCAGCTCCTGTCGCTGAGGCTCCCGTCGCTGAGGCACCCGCAGCTGAGTAATAATGTCCCAATACATTTATTAATTAAAACTAATATCAAAGATTATGGCTGTTACAATAGCTGATATCCAAAAGCTTCGCAAGATGACCGGCGCTGGTTTGGCAGACTGCAAGAAGGCTTTGACCGAGGCTGATGGCAATATAGAGAGAGCGATAGAGCTGGTGCGCGAACGTGGTCTTGCCATTGCCGCCAAGCGCTCTGACCGCGAGACTTCCAATGGTTGTGTGCTCGTGAAGAAGGTAGACGGCTTTGCCGCTATGGTGGCAGTGAAGTGCGAGACCGACTTCGTGGCCAATGGCGCGGACTTCATCAAGATGACCGAAGAGATTCTTGATGCCGCTATCGCCGCCAAGGCTCAGAGCCTGGACGAGGTGAAAGCGTTGAAGCTCGCTAATGGTGAGGACGCGGAGACTACCGTAAAGCATCGCTCTGGTGTTACTGGCGAGAAGATGGAGCTGGACGGCTACAACTTCCTGGAGGGTGACAACATCGAGGTATATGACCACATGGGCAAGCACACTCTTTGTACCATGGTGCAGACCAATATCGAAGCAGTGGAGCCCGCTCACAAGGTGGCCATGCAGGTGGCTGCCATGAAGCCCATCGCGCTTGATGAGGCTTCCGTATCCGAGGAGTTGAAAGCCAAGGAGTTTGAGTTGGCTGTCCAGAAGACCAAGGAAGAGCAGATAGAGAAGGCCGTGGCCGCCGCTATCAAGAAAGCTGGCTATAACGCTTATATCTGCGAGAGCGAGGAGCACCTGGAGGAAGGTATCCGCAAGGGTAACATCACCGCTGAGGACGCTGACAAGATTCGTCAGTTGAAGAAGGAGACCGCTGAGCAGAAAGCCGCCAATTTGCCCGAGCAGATGGTGCAGAACATCGCCAAGGGCCGTATGGCAAAGTTCTTCAAGGAAAGCTGTCTCGTAGATCAGGAGTTCCAATTTGGCGATGGCGACAAGGAGAGCGTTTCCGAGTATCTCGCCAAGCAGAACAAAGACCTGAAGGTAATCGCTTTCAAGCGTTTCACCTTGGTAGCTGAGTAAGCGTTCCCTTTTACGGGAATTAGGATAAATGGGAGTTAAGGAGTTTGAGCGAAAGCTTGCTCCCTAACTCCTTTTTTATTTTCAAGAATGGAAAGGAGAAAGAAATGAAGATTTTCGCCATTGGAATGAATTATGCCTTGCACAATAAAGAGTTGCACGGCACGTTATCTAAACCAGAGAACCCCGTCATCTTCACCAAGGCGGACTCGGCGTTGCTCAAGGACCACAAGCCTTTTTTCATACCCGACCATATGGGGCGGATAGACTATGAGACAGAGGTGGTGGTGCGCATTTGCAGGCTGGGGAAAACCATTTCCCCACGTTTTGCCCATCGCTATTATGACGCGGTGACCGTGGGCATTGATTTCACCGCCAGGGAACTGCAAGCCAAACTCCGACAGGAGGGCAACCCGTGGGAGCTGTGCAAGGGCTTTGACGGCTCGGCGGCTTTGGGAGAATGGGTTGACATAGCCAAGTTCCGTGACATACAGGCTATCCATTTCCATTTGGATATCAATGGCAATACCGTGCAGGAAGGTTGTACGAGCGACATGCTGTATCGGGTAGATGAGATTATCTCCTATATCAGTCAGTATTTTACGCTCAAAACCGGGGATATTCTTTACACAGGTACACCCGCAGGAGTGGGGCCTGTGCATGTCAATGATCATTTGGAGGGCTATTTGGAAGACCGTAAGGTACTGGAATTTAACTGTAAATAATCGCATGAAAGGTGCGCTGGGACATATTGTCGCTGTATTGCTTTGCTTGCTGCCCATGGCGGCAAACGCGCAAACGCGCTTCTTCAATCTTACCGCAGGTGAGGTGAAGATAGACTCCTTGTTGCCAAACTTCACTTACGCCATTCCCTTGGAAGAAGGCTATGAAGATTCTACATATGTCGTGGAAATCACCTATCCTGAGTTTATTGACGCCTCGGCTTCCGATGTCGCCGCGTATCACCGAGTCTCAGGAGATATTTTGCCCAGCCTTCCCGAGGTGCGGCAAGGAATATCGTTGAACAGGAGAAAAGCCTCGCTGGTTGTCGATTTTTGCCCTTTGGTCTATAGGGACAACAGGTGGCAGTGGTTGGTGAGTTTCATGTTGCGTGTCACGGCTGTGCCGAGAGCTGCAACTTTAGCCCTTGCCGCAACGCTTCCTGAAGTCGCCTCAATGGATAGGGACAATCGATACGCAGAGCATTCTGTCTTGTCGCAAGGTAACTGGGCGAAAATCAGAGTGCCTGCCACGGGGGTATACCAATTAACGGAAAGTCTTATCCGGAAGGCGGGCTTTACCGATCTTTCCAAGGTGAGAGTCTATGGCTATGGCGGCAATCTGCAGGATGAAGTGCTTTCTGAACAATATTTGAAGGAAACTGACGACTTGCGAGAAGTGCCTCTCTACGTAGATGGCGACCGAAGACTTTTTTACGCCAAGGGTAGCGTAAGCTGGGAAAGTCCCACCGCTGTTCGCCGCACTCGTAATCCTTATTCTGATTATGGTTATTATTTCATTACCCAGGGTGATGCCGAGCCACTCACACAAGACAGCGTGACTTTTGTCAGTGCGTTTTATCCCTCTCCTGATGACTACCATGTACTTTATGAACACGATGCCTATAGTTGGTATAACGGCGGCAGAAATCTTTTTGATGGTACTAGCGTGTCATTGGGCAATACCCAAGAGGTGGTCTTGAACCATCACGAGGGAGCTACACGTGGCACGCTTTCTGTCAATATCTCCGCAGGAAACGCATGCAGTGTGCAGGTTAGTGTCAATGATTCTATCGTTGGCACGCTCCGCACCTCTTTGTCCTCGTATGATGAGGGAGGGGAAAGCGCGGGTACTTATGTCTTGAATACCCTGCGTGACAAAGATGTAGTTTCCTTGTTGGTAACCCAAGGTGGCCCGATGCGCTTGGATTACGTGTCAATGTCTTATGATACGCCCATGCCCGCTCCCAATTTGAGCGGGGTGTCTGCCGTGCCAGAGTATGTCTGCAATATCACTAACCAAGACCGCCACGCAGACACTGCGGTGGATATGGTCATCATTATTCCTGCTTCGGGCAAGTTGATGACGCAAGCCCAGCGGCTAAAGACTTTTCATGAAAACCATGATGGGCTGAGCGTACGCATCGTGCCCGCCGATGAACTTTACAATGAGTTTTCCAGTGGAACGCCTGATGCCACGGCATATCGCCGTTATATGAAGATGCTCTATGACAGGGCCACCACCGAGGAAGAAATGCCCAAGTATCTTTTGCTCTTTGGTGATGGTGTGTGGGACAATCGCATGCTCACCGCAAGTTGCGAGAAGCTGAATCCAGACGATTATCTGTTGTGTTACGAGAGTGAGAATTCCTTCAACAGGGTGTATTGCTATGTGTCGGACGATTTCTATACCCTGTTGGATGATGAGGAGCGATTGACAACAGGCAATGGCTCCTCCGCGCTGGCTTTGGGGCTGGCGGATATCGCGATAGGAAGATTTCCTGTTTCTACAGCCAGTGATGCCCAAATCATGGTTGATAAAGTTATCGCTTACGCGTCCAGCGCAGGTGATTGGCAGAATACTATTATGGTGATGGCCGATGACGGTAATGACAACATCCACATGCACGATGCCAATTTGGTATGCGATGATATAGAGGAATTCTATCCAGGCTATGTGGTCAAGAAGGTAATGTGGGATGCCTATCGGCGTGAGAGTTCGGCTACGGGCAACGCCTATCCCGACGCAAGCAAAGCCATTAGGCGACAGCAAGAGGCGGGAGCTTTGATTATGGACTATGTGGGGCATGGTGACAATTCGCATTTATCTCATGAGATGGTGGTGAATATCTCGGATTTTTCCAGCTTTACCAATGAGAATTTGCCTTTGTGGGTCACCGCCTCATGTGATATCATGCCGTTTGATGGTATGTCTCCTAACATTGGCGAGACGGCGGTACTGAACGAGAAGGGGGGGGCCGTTTCTTTTTTCGGCACTACTCGCACGGTATATATACAATATAATAAGGCAATCAACCGCGCTTTCATGCGTTATGTGCTTTCCCGCGACGGAAGTGACAAGCCTATTACTATTGGTGAGGCACAGCGATTGGCAAAGAACGAAGTGATAACGACGGGCGCCGACCGAACTACCAACAAATTGCAATATACTCTCTTGGGTGATCCCGCCCTGGCTTTGAGACTACCTGTCGCCAAAATTGTGGTAGACTCTATCAATGGAGTTCCAGTTTCATCCGTTGAACCAGTATGGCTTTCGGCAGGCAGTACGGCGACAGTCAAGGGGCATATAGAGGGTCATCCCGATTTTAATGGCATGGTGACAGCTATGGTAAGAGACGCAGAGGAACTGGTGGTTTGCAAACTTAATAATGCCGAGGAGGCGGATACCGCGTTCAAGTATCACGACCGCGTGAAAGTATTGTTTTCAGGTTCTGATTATGTGAAGAACGGAGAATTTTCTTTTTCTTTCGCTGTAGCCAAGGACATTAATTACGCTAACGAAAGAGGCATGCTCAATCTTTATGCCGTGAGTGATGACAAGAGCGTGACCGCTAATGGATACTGTGACGATTTCATGTTAGGAGGTAGCGATATCAATGGTACGGACTCTATCGGCCCTTCCATCTATTGCTATCTCAATTCCTCTTCTTTCGTAGATGGGGGCAACGTGAATACCACTCCCTATTTCGTGGCGGAGATAACGGACAAGGATGGTATAAACACCACGGGCAACGGCATTGGCCATGACTTGCAACTCGTCATCGATGGAGATCCGTCGAAGACATACAATTTGAATGATAACTTCACTTACGATTTTGGTTCCTATACCAAAGGTTCTACATATTTCAGCATTCCCGAATTGGAACCAGGCCCACACAAATTGAAGTTCCGTGCTTGGGATATCCTCAATAATTCCTCCACTACGGAGTTGTCTTTTAACGTGGTGCGCTCTTTGCAGCCACAGCTCTTCGGCGTGGATGTCACTGACAATCCTGCCACTACAGGTACTACTTTTATCATCAGCCATGACCGCATGAGCAGCCAAATGGATGTCACCATTGAACTATACGATTTCTCTGGCAGGAAGTTGTGGAGGCATAGCGAGAAGGGTGTGTCAACAGATGGCGCTTATACCGTAGACTGGGATCTGACCGTAGATGGGGGCCGTAAACTGGGCACTGGTGTCTACATCTATCGAGTACTCGTCTCTTCCGATGGCAGCAAGCCTGCCTCGCAGGCGCGCAAACTCATCATTCTCGGCAATAATTAAGGCGGGCGGCCGTTTCTATGTTATACCTATTTATAATAATATATAAGAGCATGACAACCTTCTTCAAGCGAATAATCCTGGCTTTCTCGTTATTGTGTTGTGGCTTTGCGGTCTCGGCGCAAGAAAAGACGGTCTTTAATCCCGTGGAGTACGCGGTAATATCCCAAACCATAGCTCCCGATGCCAGGGGAGGTTCCATGGGCGATGTCGGTGTCGCCACAGACCCAGACGTGAACTCTCAGCATTGGAACCCTGCCAAGTATCCCTTTACGATATCCCGTGCGGGAATATCCCTTAATTATACTCCTTGGCTTCGCTCTTTGGTCAACGACATCGCCTTGGCTTATATGGCGGGTTATTGCCGCATTGGAGACCATAGCGCCGTGTCTGGCTCTTTGCGGTATTTCTCCTTGGGGGAGGTTACGTCTGACGACATGACCGTCAATCCCTACGAGATGTCGCTTGACGTGGCCTATTCTTTGATGTTGAGCGAGAAGTTCTCTTTGGCGGCTGCCGTGCGCTGGATATATTCCGATATGCGTTTTGACTATTCGGAGGATACTTCTCCCGCCTCGGCCTTCGCCGCTGACATCGCGGCTTATTATCAAGACTATGTCAATATAGGGCCTCGCGAATGTCAACTTGGTATAGGTCTCAACATCTCCAACATAGGTAGCAAGATTACTTTCGATGGTGATGAATATAGCCAGTTTCTGCCCGCCAATCTCAGGCTGGGTGCCGCTTTGATGGTGCCTATCGATGAATATAACCGTTTCAGCGTGGCGGTAGACCTCAACAAGTATCTGGTACCTACGGTCCCTGTGCAGGAGGAAGGAGAAGACAACGCTGTCTACGAGGAACGTGTGCATCGCGAGTATGACAACGTGAGCGCCATCAGTGGTATATTCAAGAGCTTTACCGATGCCCCGGGAGGTTTCTCCGAGGAGCTGGAGGAAATCAATTGGGGTATTGGCGCGGAGTATGTCTATAACGACAAGTTCTCTCTGCGGGCGGGTTATCACCATGAGAGCATGAGCAAAGGCAACCGCAAGTATTTCACGGCGGGCGCGGGCTTCCGGATGAATGTGTTTTCCCTCGATGCCGGCTATGTGATTGCCACCAGCAAAAGCAATCCCCTTGACCAGACATTGCGTTTCACTTTGGCTTTCGACATGGATGGCATCAAGGACTTGTTTCGTTAATTGAAAAACTTGGAGATATGAAAATCAGGGTAGGTTTTGGATACGACGTGCACCGTTTGGTGTCAGGAAGAGAATTGTGGCTTGGCGGCATCAAGCTGGATTATTCGTTGGGACTGCTGGGACACAGCGACGCTGATGTGCTGATACATGCCATTTGCGACGCGTTGTTGGGTGCCGCCAACATGAGAGACATAGGCTACCACTTTCCAGACAATGCCGCCGAGACCAAGGATATAGATTCCAAGATACTTCTCGCCAAGGTGATAGACCTCATAGCCACTAAGGGTTATATAGTGGGCAATATAGATGCCACGATATGCGCGGAGCGGCCTAAGCTCAACCCACATATTCCCGCCATGAAGGCTTGTTTGGCTCAAGTGATGGGGACAGACGAGGAAAATATCTCTATCAAGGCCACTACGACCGAGAAGTTGGGTTTCACTGGAAGGCAGGAGGGCATTTCCGCCTATGCGACTGTTTTGATAGAGAAAACGTGAAAACGCGTTGCGCTTATCTCTTCCAGGTTGATTTAAGTCAAAAAATAGGGAAAATATCGCTAAATTAAGCGGAAAAGTTTGCGGGGTATATAGATTTGCCCTATCTTCGCGGTAACAAAAGGTTGATAGATTGTTTAGGTTAGTAGTAATATAGATTTAGGTTTTTAGTTATTAGGTTAAGGTAAGATTGTTAAACAGATAGCAAAGAGAGTCGCGAGACTGTCTTTCTTTAGAAGAAATTCAACGTTTAACATAATTCCGGAAGCGTTGCAGCTCGCTGAGAGTCGCAACGCTTTTTTCTTGTTGTTTCTTTCTTGTGCCATCTCCACTTGCTAATCTGTGGAGGCATTAGGCCTTGGGGGCAAAGTGAATTATAAAAAAATACAAAATGACTTGAAATTACTTGCCAAATGTCTTTGTCGTTTGAGGAAAACAAGCTAACTTCGCGCAAGAATAAAGAAAGAGATTATTCACTTATTAATATTAGAAAGACATGGTAATTGAAAAAGTTCATGCAAGGGAAATCCTCGACTCAAGAGGCAATCCTACCGTAGAAGTGGAAGTAACGCTTGACAATGGCGTAATCGGTCGCGCTAGCGTTCCTTCAGGTGCGTCAACTGGCGAGAACGAGGCTTTGGAGCTTCGTGACGGCGACAAGAACCGCTATGGCGGCAAGGGCGTGCTGAAGGCTGTGGAGAACGTAAACACCGTCATCGCTCCCGCGTTGAAGGGTGATTGCGTGCTCAACCAGCGTGCTATCGATATGAAGATGCTGGAGTTGGATGGTACTCCCACCAAGAGCAAATTGGGCGCTAACGCCATCTTGGGTGTCAGCTTGGCTGTTGCCCAGACCGCTGCCAAGGCTCTCAACATCCCCTTGTATCGCTATATCGGTGGCGCGAACACTTACGCTTTGCCCGTTCCTATGATGAATATCATCAATGGTGGCGCCCACTCTGACGCTCCCATCGCCTTCCAGGAGTTCATGATTCGTCCGGTAGGCGCTCCCAGCGAGAAGGAAGCTATCCGCATGGGTGCTGAGGTGTTCCACGCATTGCAGAAGTTGCTCAAGAAGCGCGGTCTCTCTACCGCTGTGGGTGATGAGGGTGGTTTCGCCCCCGCGCTCGATGGCATTGAGGACGCTCTGGAGAGCATCTGCCAAGCAATCCGTGACGCTGGCTACGAGCCTGGCAAGGACGTGAAGATTGCCATGGACTGCGCCGCTTCCGAGTTCGCTGTGCAGGAGAATGGCCAGTGGTTCTATGACTATCGCCAGCTGAAGACTGGTATGCCCAAGGATCCTAACGGCAAGAAGCTGACCGCTGATGAGCAGATCGCTTACCTGGAGGAGTTGATTACCAAGTATCCTATAGACTCTATCGAGGATGGTCTTGATGAGAATGACTGGGAGAACTGGGTGAAGCTGACCGCCAAGATTGGTGATCGTTGCCAGCTGGTAGGTGATGACCTCTTCGTTACCAACGTGAAGTTCCTCGAGAAGGGTATCAAGATGGGTGCCGCAAACTCTATCCTTATCAAGGTGAACCAAATTGGTTCTCTGACCGAGACCCTCGACGCTATCGAGATGGCTCACCGTCATGGCTATACCACCGTTACCTCTCACCGCTCTGGCGAGACTGAGGATACCACTATCGCTGATATCGCCGTGGCTACAAACTCTGGCCAGATCAAGACTGGTAGCATGAGCCGCACCGACCGTATGGCTAAGTACAACCAGTTGATCCGTATCGAGGAGGAGCTGGGTGCTTGCGCCAAGTATGGCTACACCAAGCTGAAGTAGATCAGGAGAGCAATTTATATTTGCTCGTTGTAATAGGTCTTTCCACCCGCTCCGTGTTTCCACGGGCGGGTGGACTTTTTTGTCTATTAGCCTCTGTTTGATAATATCCTCTCCCAAGAGGTTTCCATCATGCGACTACATATATACAATTAGGGGCGTTTCCTGAAGAGAACGCCCCTAATTGGCTTCTTTTGCGAGACCCGTTCCCGGCAGGGAACAAGCAAGGAGGCAAAGCGAACTCTCAAAGTCGGCTCTTCTGTTCCGCGCCGGCACCGGTGCCTTTATATTTGCTGCGGCCTACGTTAAACTTATAACGCACGGTCAGGTTCATGACGCGCAAGGCTTTTGGCTCATAGATGGTCGAGCGCATGGGGCCGTAATACGTAACGGCACTGATTTTGTCGGTCTTGAACAAGTCGCCGGCGTAGAAGGAGAGCGTCAGCTTGTCGTTCAGGAACGACTTGTAGATTGACAGGTCGGCGCGGAATGACGGCTTGCGCAGGTAGTTGTTCTCATCCGCGCCAGTGGTGTTGAGCTTCGTGTTCAGGGAAATCTCAAACCACTTTACGTCAAACGTGTTGTCGAAGCGGAACATCCCGAGCGGATTGTCAAGCGGGTTGTGCCCGTGGACGGTCATCTTGAACCACTGCTTCTGTATGCCGAGCATGACGGACGGTCGCCAGAAGCCCACCGTGGGGCGCAGGTTGAGCGTGGCATATACCTTGTTGTAGGCCTCGCCGTTCACTTGTCGGAGCAAGGCCACGGCGGGGTCATCGTTGTAGGTCTCGCTGTTCTGTATGATGGGATCCATGATGTGCGAGTAGCCCGCGCTGAATGTCAGCCATTGGTATGAGGCGGCGAAGTTCACGTTGTGGCTCTTCGAGGGCACGAGAAAGGGGTTTCCGCCCTCGTAGGTATAGCGGTTGTCGTAGTTGATGTTGCTGCGCAGCTGGCTGTAAGAGGGGCGGCTTATGTCGGCCGAGTAGCCGAGCTGCAGCCCGAGCTTGCCCAGCATGGCCGAGAAAGCCACCGAGGGGAACCAGTCACCATAGGCGCGACTCTGCTCCGCCATGTAGGTGTCGTCCTCATAGTAGTTGAAGTCCACGTCTTCGTAGCGCAGTCCCACTTGCGCGTTGACGGGACCAAACCGGCGGGCATATTCCACGAACGCCGTGGCCAGTCCCTCTTCCGTTCGGCTGCGGTCGTCGTTGATGATGCCTTTGGGCAGCACCGTGTAGACAGACTTGCGGGTGGAGTAGGAGTATTCACCGCCAAACGACAGCTCGCCACCGAGGAGCGGTGCCGTCAAGACGAGCTTCGAGGCGATGAGGTTGCTGCGCGGGGTGTTGTTGGTGGTCACGTCGTTGTGCTCGGTCTGTTGTCCCACTTCGGTATAATTCTCCACGGTGTTCATCGTCGAGTTGCTCTTGGTGTACATCCAGTCGGTGTTGAAGTCGATGCTCCATTGGCCCATCTTGCCCGTGTAGTAGGCGTTGCCCTGCAGCGAGGTGGCCTGCACGGAGGTGGTGTAGTCGCTGCGCAACTGTTCGGTCAGCGTGCCGTCTTGTTCCAGGGTGGACTCCATGTAGCCCCTTGGCTTGTTCCAGGGCTGGCGATTGTAGCTGGCGCTGATGCCTATGGAGTGGTTGTCGTTGAACATGTAGCTTACGGCCAGGCGGCCATAGAGGTTTTCGCTCTTATACACTTGGTCTATCGCCATCTGTTGCCGCCAGGTGTCTTCCAGGTAAGTGATTTGCTCCACGGTCTTCGGGTCGGGACTGGCCCACTTCGAGGCACGCAGCGTCGCTCCCACGTCCAGTCCGCCCGTGCGGTAGTTCATGTTCAGGTTGTCTTCTCCTACCAGGTAGCCATAGTCGTTCACCTCGCCAAAGAGGCGGTTGTCCACGCCAAACCCTTCTCCCACGGCTTTCTTCGTCCTGATGCGGATGACGGCGGTGACGTTGGCGTCATAGCGCGCGCCGGGATTGGTGATTACTTCCACGTCCTTGATGTTGTCGGCGCTGAGGCGTTGCAACTCAGAGTCGTCTCTCATCTTGCGTCCGTTGATGTATATTTCGGGTGTTCCCCTGCCAAACACCTCTATCTTGCCGCGCCCGGCGGAGACATTGGGTATGCGGTCGAGCAGTCGTTCTATGGTGCCAGCGTGCTCCAGCACGGTGCCGCTCACGCTCGTCACCATGCCTTCGCCCTTGATGCGGGTCTGGGGCAGGTCGCCTTTCACTGTCACCTCACCCAGTGTTTGCGCCACGGGCTCCAGCCACACTTGGCTCACGTCATTGTTGCCGGCGGTGTAGAGGGTCTTGTATCCCACCAGGGAAAATCTCAATAGCTTGCCCGTTCCCTTGGTGTCGAGGGTGAAGGCACCATCCTCGCCCGTCGTCACGCCCGCCACGAATGTCGAGTCGGGCAGTGACAAGGCCACCACATTGACGAAAGAAAGGGGCTGCCCCTCGTTATCCATCACGTTTCCTTTCAGGGTTTGCGCTGCCACCGGGGCCAGTGCCAGCAAGCATCCGCACAGGGCGGAAAGTCGTTTGCGCTTGTTCATTGTTTAGTTTGTTATCTGTTTCTTAGACGATTCATCATGCGGAAAAGTTGTGGTATTCTCGTGAAGAATCCAGTGACGGCTATGGCCTTTTGCCACTAAACCGCCTTTTTCCGTTGCGAAAGTACGGAATTTCTTTCAGAATCCTCGTCAAATGGCTGCCTTTTCTCACCCCCCCCGAATTTTTAACTTTTCGTAACATGTTGTGCGAGGCATGGTGAACGTTCTCCCTCGCGCACGCGTACATTATTATATCACGCGCGCTCGAAGGATGTTCCTCTTGCCCTTCTCATGCAAGTCGCCTGCCAAGGGAGCTGGGTGCCATTTCCAAGACAAGTTGTCTCGCGCCGCGATTCCACTTGTTTCGCCCAGGAAAACTACTTGATTCAAGATGCCCGACTGAAATCTTTCCGACATGCCGCTCATGGGGTCTGCGGAATGTCTGCGGTGATAAGCACGCTTATTGTCAGATTTCAATGTGTATTTCTTCATCATAGCATCAAAAAACTTGCAGAATTGAAAATCGACGTAGTCAAATCGTCTGCCATACAAAATAATTCTGTAACTTTGTCCTCGGTGATCATAGCGATTATTGTTTGTAAGTCTTTGTATTTTAGCACTATAAAGTTACAGCAATTTTCGCTAATCACCAAATCTTCAAACACTTATATTTCATCGAACTCACGTAATATTACTTGGCCATGTATCCAATATTACTTGGCCATGTATCCAATATTACTTAGCCATGTATCCAATATTACTTTGTCTTTTCCTGATTTCACTAGACACTTTTTTGTTTTATAACCTAAGTCAGTAGACACTTCTTTAACAATGGTGCTGTATAAGTAGACACCTCCTTGTAAATAGTACTGTTTTTATAGTCAGATACTCTGGACATGCAGAGCCCAGACTCTGTTGTTCGGCAAAATCGGATGCCCCTCGATGGGGCATTCGATTTTTGGTCAGGTGCTCCGGCATACGCTTTCACCCGACTCTGTCGTTCGGCTTTGCAATAATACATCATTATTTTCATTTTTGACGCTTTTTGAGGCGTTTTTTTCTTTTTCCACATTCTTTTTTGTTCTCCCTGCTCCAAATGCGCCACGGCAGGCACCTTATATCCGATACTCATGTGCGGTCGATAGTAATTGTAGAAATGAATGTACCTGCCGATGACATTACGGGCGTGTTCAATGTCATTGAAATGCCGCTGGCTGTAGACACGTTCAATCTTTATAATACCGTTTGTCTTTTCCTGATTTAGCCATCCAATATTAGCCATGTATTATTGGATGAATCGGGGGGGTGTCGGACTCCCTCCGTCACGCAACTAGTTTCATCAGCCATCGAAACTAGTTTCACAGGCCATCGAAACTAGTTTCGTGGGGCTTTGAGACTAGTATGCCTCGCAGCTATGTCTCCGGTCTCTCCGCGGGCAAGGGCCTGGTGGTGCCCCTGATGACAAGGCGTGTGCGGACGATGCTCTTTTGCGCCTTGCCCATAGGTATTGCGCCTTCCACGTGGGCTATCAGTATGTCGGCGGCCCGCTTGCCTATTTCCGATCCTCTTTGCTCCACGCTAGTGAGCATGGGGTCGCAAGAGATAGCGCTCTCCCCGTTGGTGAAGCCGCAAACGCTGATGTCCTCGGGCACTCTCAGCCCCATGTGCTTGGCGGTGTAGAGCACGCCGATGGCCGTGTTGTCGTTGACGGTGAAGAAAGCGTCTGGCCTGTCTTCCCTTTCCAACAGGGCAGGGGTGAGCCGCTCGGCCTCCTCGCGGTTGTCACACTGCAAGACGATGCTCTTGTCCAGGGGAATATGGTGCTTGATGAGTGCGTCCTTGTAACCGTTGTAGCGGTTCTTGGAGATTTCCAGCTGCATGGGCGAGCCATAGTAGGCTACCCGCTTGCACCCCGTCTGTATCAGGTAGCTCACGGCGTTGAAGGCTCCCATGTAGTCATCCACCACCACGCGGGAGCAGTCCAGCCCCGTGCAGATGCGATCATAGAATACCAGTGGCACGCCTCCCGCCCGCAATTTGAGGAAGTGGTCATAGCGCAAGGTGTCCTTGGCCTGCGAGACGATGACTCCGCAAACTCTCATTTTGTAGAACGCCTCGCAGATGCGCACCTCTCTTTCATATTGTTCCTCGCTCTGCGCCACGATGACCATGTAGCCCCGGGAGCTGGCTTCCCGCTCTATGCCGCTGAGGATGGAGGAGAAAAGGTAGTGGGTGAACTGGGGCACGATGATGCCTATCACCCTCATGGGCGTGGTCTTGGAATAGCGCAAGGCCTCGCCCAAGACGTTGGAGACGAAGTTGTGCTCCCGGGCATAGGCCTGTATGCGCTCCTTTTGCTGGGGGCTGATGCGGGGACTGTCGCGCAAGGCGCGGCTCACGGTGGCTACGGACACGCCCAGGTCGCGGGCGATATCTTTCATGGTGATTTGCTGGGGTCTTTCCATGGGCAAGATAGGCTTGGTTAGTCTATGGTGGCGGTTTTTCGTTCCCGTGGGAAGTCAATCCGCCGCTGATACCGCGAATATACGAAATCTTTCGCTTATATCCCTCATCCAAAGGCGGATTATTGCGCAAACGATTGCGCAAACTCCCGATGATTTTTTGCCGCAAATGAGAACAAGCAATCGTTATTTGGCCTACATTTGCATCAAGAAACCGGAAAGCCCCAGAAACGTGACCATGGGGCGATACCTAGACCGAACAAGCGCCTAACCGCAATTTCAGAACCAAAAACTATATATACTTTTAACTTAAAATCACGCTAATGATGAAGGTAAGATTTCAACTGCCCTCAAGGATGTTGGCCCTGCTCTGTGGCCTCTTCCTGACTGTTGGCGCCTTTGCGCAGCAAATCACTGTCAAAGGTCTCGTGAAAGACAGTACCGGCGAACCTGTCATCGGTGCGACCATTTCCGACTCTAACGGGAAGGCGTTGGCCGTGTCAGACTTCGACGGTAACTTCGAAGTAAAGGCGAATTCAGGAGAGACGCTCATGGTCTCTTACATAGGATTCGTCAATCAACAAGTGACTGCGGCTCCCAGCGTGGTCGTCACCATGCAGGATGACGCGAAGCAACTGGAGCAAGTGGTGGTCATCGGCTATGGCCGCGCCAAGAAAGAAGACTTGACCGGCTCCGTCACCGCCATGAAACCCGATGACCTGTCAAAGGGTATTACCAACAACGCCTCGGACATGTTGGTGGGTAAGATAGCCGGCGTAGACGTGCAGGTGGCAGCGGGAAACCCCGGAGCAGGTGCGCAGATACGCATTCGCGGTGGTGCCTCGCTGACAGCCAGCAACGACCCGCTCTATGTAGTGGACGGTCTGGTCATCGACAACAACACGGCCAAGGGTATGAGTAACATCCTGGCCATGATCAACCCCACGGATATCGAGACCTTCACCGTGTTGAAGGACGCTTCGGCCACGGCCATTTATGGTTCTCGCGCCTCTAACGGTGTGATCATTATCACCACAAAGAAGGGACGTGCCGGCCAGAAGCCTACCTTCACCTACACGGGCGACATCACCCTCTCCATGGTGCAGAAGAAGTATGACATGTTGACCGCCTCTGAGTACAGGAACCTCATCAACAACATGACCAACGCCGACGGTACGCCCGCTTTCAGCGATTCGCAGAAAGCTGGCCTTGGCAACTATGACACCGACTGGCAAGACGAGATTTTCCGCAAGGCCGTCTCCACCAACCACAGTCTCTCCATCAGCGGCGGCTTGAAGAACATGCCCTACCGCGTCAGTATGGGTTACCAAATAGGCAACGGTATCATCAAGACTTCTTGGATGCGCCGCTTCAACGCCTCTATCAACTTGGCTCCCTCGTTCCTCGACGAGCACTTGCAATTCAACATCACTGCCAAGTATATGTATGAGAAAGACCGCTACGCCGACGGCGGCGGTGCCGTGGGAGCGGCCGTGAGCATGGATCCCACGCAGCCCGTCTATGGCTCTGGCAGCCAATATGACTACACCGGTGGATGGTACCAGACGCTGATGGCCAATCCTGGCTTCAGTGATCCCAACTGGGGTTACACCACCAACAGCAACTCCACGCAAAACCCACTGGCGTTGCTGGAGACCAAGAAGACCATCGCCAACGCCAGCGACTTCAGCGGCAACGTGGAGGTGGACTACAAGATACACGGACTGGAGGACTTGCATATACACGCCAGCCTCGGCGCGCAATACACCTCCACCAACCAGAGCGACTGGATATCGCCCTATTCCTACAGCAACAACTATTACGGATGGGACGGCATGGAATATTACTGGAAGTATAACATCGTGGGCAACGCCTACCTGCAATACACCAAGGAGCTGGGTGCGCACTACATCGACGTGATGGCTGGTGCGGAGCAGAGCCACTACCACCGCTCGGGCTACAACGAGGGACAGGGAACCGACCGTGTCACGGGGGCAGCCTACAGTCCCTCACTGCGCAGTGAGAAGGAGTGGGCCACCCACAACTCACTGGTTTCTTACTTCGGCCGATTGAATTACACCTTGCTCGACCGCTACATGCTGACCGCCACCTTCCGTGCCGATGGCAGCTCCCGTTTCTCCGAGGGCAACAAGTGGGGTTACTTCCCCTCCGTGGCACTGGCCTGGAAGATCAACAACGAGAAGTTCCTGCGCGATGTCTCCTGGCTCGATGAGCTGAAGTTCCGTGCCGGCTGGGGTATGACCGGACAACAAAACGGCATCGACGACTTCTACTATGTTCCCCTCTACCGCGTGAGCAACTCCTATGCGCAGTATCCCTTTGGCGATACCTATTATTATACCACGCGCCCCAACCGCTACAATCCCGACCTGACCTGGGAGAAGACCACCACCTGGAACGCGGGTCTTGATTTCAGTGCCCTAAGTGGCCGCTTCACCGCCAACCTGGACGCTTACTACCGCAAGACTACCGACCTGCTGGCCACTGTCTCCATCGCCTCGGGCATGAACTTCGGCGACGAGTTGTTGCAAAACGTGGGCAGCATGGAGAACTACGGCGTGGAGCTGGCCTTCACCGTGCGTCCCATCGTGACCAAGGACTTCTCTTGGGACATCAGTTACAACGTGGGCTGGAATCACAACGAAATCACCGAGCTGACCGCTGGTGCCTCTGACTGGGTATGGTGTGGCAACAAGATCTCCAGCGGTAACAACACCCGCATACAGCGCAATAAGGTGGGCGAGGCCATGAACTCCTTCTACGTCTACCAACAAGTGTACGACGAGAACGGCAAGCCCATTGAGGGTCTCTATGTAGACCGAGACGGCAATGGACAGATAAACGACGACGACCGCTACTACTACAAGAGCCCCACGCCTGACGTGATTATGGGTCTCACCATGAAGTTCCTCTGGAAAAACTGGGACTTCAGCACTAGTTTCCGCGCTTCTTTGGGCAACTACGTGTACTATGACTTCCTGGCCAACAGGAGCGGCGTGAGCCCCAGTGGACTTTTGCGCGAGAACTTCAACAACACCACTTGGGAGGCCGTCAACCTGGGCTTCACCGGTACCACGGTAACGCCTTGTTACCTGAGCGACTACTTCGTGCGCAATGCCAGCTTCCTGAAGTGTACCAATATCACGTTGGGTTACTCCTTCCCCGCCTTGCTTACCTACGCTGGCGAGAAGTACTTCTCTGGCCGCGTCTACTTCACCGTGCAGAATCCCTTCATCATCTCCGATTACGACGGACTTGACCCCGAGGTGACCTCCGGTATCGACGGCAGCGCTTATCCACGTCCTATGAGTTTCCAACTGGGCGTAAACTTCAATTTCTAATTCCTAAGCAGTCTATACGAATATGAAAAAGACAATGATAAAGACGGTTCTGGCAGGCATCCTGGCCCTGGGCATGGTGTCTTGTGCAGACGATTTGAACATATCTTCCATAGACCCGCAGACCGATCCCTCCTATGACCCCATGCAGCTCCTGGCCAAGCAATACGCTTGCCTGTCGGTGACGGGACAGAGCGGCCCCGCCGGGCAGGGAGATATCAGCGGCGATGAGGGAGAGAGCGGCTTCTACCGCACGCTCTTCAACCTGCAAGAACTTTGCACCGACGAGGTGGCCTGGGCCTGGCAGAACGACGAGGGTATACCCGAGTTGACCAACATACAGTGGAATGCTAGCTCGGCGCGTATCAAGTGGTGTTACCAGCGCCTAGCCTTCAACGTGATGCTTTTCAATCAGTATCTCACCGAGCAGGATGGTGTGGCTGACCCCGCCTATATTGCCGAGGTGCGTTTCCTTCGCGCCTTGCACTATTACTATTTCCTCGACCTCTTCCATAAGGCACCTTTCAAGACGGTATTCAGCATTGGTGTATACCCAGAGGAGAAGGGAGGCAAAGATCTCTATGACTGGATAGACAAGGAACTGACCGAGGTGGAGCCCCTGATGGCCGAGGTGGGTGCCTATAATAACACCAGTGACTATGGCCGCGCCGACCGAGGAGCCGCCTACATGCTGCACGCCCGCTTGGCTCTGAACTCACAGGTGTACACCGACGGACAAGTGAACGACCTGCAGAAGGCCATAGACTATTGTGATGCCATCACCGACAGCCATGCCTACGAACTGAGCAAGCAGGAGAAGAACGGCTTCAGTGGCTACGCACAGCTCTTCATGGGCGACAACGACCAAAATGCGCAGGCCATGAAGGAGACCATCTTCCCCATCCGCTGTGACGGACTCCGCACGCAGAGCTATTCTAACTCCACTTATATCATAGCCTCCATGTTCACCGACGGTATGCCTTACCTGAACGGCAACGCCAAGTGGCAGTGCATGTTCTCCCGCAGCTCGTTGGTGGGCAAGTTTTTCAGTGACCCCGAGAACCAGGTACCCATGGCCACCGAGGATGACGTGAAGATGTTGCCCGCTGGCGCTACCGAGGACGACATCACAGCCCTGGACGAGCAGAAAGGCATCTCCACCAAGGACGTGATAGCCGCGGCAGGTGACGACCGCGCCATGTTCTACGCCGGCGTGGGTGGCGGTGTGAGGGAGCTGAGCGTAAGCCGTATCACGGCCTTCCTCAATGGACTGAGCATCGTGAAGTGGACCAACTACCGCACAGACGGGGCGGCAGGCAACAACGAGAACTACTATGACACGGACATTCCCCTCTTCCGCTACGCTGAGGTATTGCTCACCAGGGCTGAGGCCAACTTCCGCCTGGGACATCCCGAGCTGGCCGTGCCCGACATCAACGACCTGCGCAACCGCGCCCATGCCGCAACCGTAACGGCTGACGACATCACCGAAGACTTCCTCATCGACGAGTGGTCTCGCGAGTTCTATGTGGAGGGTCGCCGCCGCAGCGACTTGGTACGCTTCGGACGCTTCAGCGGTTCCAGCTACATTTGGCCCTTCAAGGGGGGCGTGCCCACTGGCACGGGCGTACAGCCTTTCTACGACATTTATCCCATACCCAGTGACGAGTTGGCCAGCAACAAGAACATGAGCCAGAACCCCGACTACTAACAGACGGGTGGGGAAACACTAAACATCCCAATAACGAATAAACCGGAAACTCAACATGAAAAAGAGAATATGTAATATCAGTTGGCTGTTCGCGCTGCTCGCCGTGGTGACCTTGGGTTTCACCGCTTGCGACACAGACACCGACAGCAACCCGACGCTTGACTTGAGCCATGTGGGCGAGGGCTTCACGCTCAACACGCCCGCCAATGCCCAAAACAACACCTACGACCTGGCCAACGCCAAAAGCGTGGAGTTGACCTGCTCGCAGCCCAACTATGGCGGCATGCCCCTGATGGTGCGTTACTACGTGCAGGTGTCACTCACCGAGGACTTCGCCTCCAGCAAGGAGTTGGCCACCTCTTACCCGACAGCCCGCATGGCCGTGGATGCGAGGGAGATCAACGACGCGATGGTGGAACTCTTCCAGGAGGCCAACCCCGACACTGACTATCCCGCCACGCCACGTCCGCTTTATATCAAGCTGCGCGCTGTCATCGATGGCACCGACAACATGGGCGAGACCTACTCCAACGTGATTACCCTGCCCAGCGTGCTGGCTACTTACCAGGCTCCAGAGGCCACGTTTGAGACCCAACTCTACGTGGTGGGCGATGCCGTAGGCACACCTTGGACCACCTGGAAGGTCGTGCCACAAATCTACGGCATGCCAGGTTGCTACTTCACCATGATTTACGTGCCCGCAGGCAAGGGCTTCAAGTGGGGAGCCTTCGAGCAAGACTGGCGTGGCTACGACCGCATACGCAATTGGGACGATGTGGCTGGTGCTGGCGTGAGCGCGGCCGATGACGGCAACATCCTTTTCGAGAATGGCGGATGGTATGTGCTCTTCTTCGAGGCCGAGATCGTGGGCAGTAGCGTGCAGTATGACTTGCACATCTATCCTGGAGCCGCTTACGTGACGGGTGCTGGTTGCTACACGGGCGACTGGTTGGACGCTGACCCCACCTGGCAGTTGGTGGCTCCCGCCGACCAAACGGGCGAGTGGGCAAGCCCCGCCTTCATAGGTTCTGGCGAGCTGCGAGCCTATATTAAAGTGCCTGGCTATGACTGGTGGCGCACCGAGTTCACGTTCCACAACGGGGAAATCTTCTGGCGCAACGTGGACATCCCCAACAGCTGGGCTGAGACCATGGGCTCTGACTATTCCGTGCAGGTGACCCCAGGACAGGCTCTCTTCGTGAATTTCGACACCAACACTGGCGAAGTAAGATAACCCCTAACATGTTACAACGATGAAAAAGACATTATTATACAGCATGGCAGCCTTGGCGAGCATCGCGCTCGCCAGCTGCACTGGCGACTATGACGACTGGGCCAGCCCCCAGTCTTATCCCCAGGAGGATGCCGCGGCCGCTTACGGCGTGACCGTGGCGGCTGGGGCTGAGGCCAACGTGACCATGCCCGCCGAGGATGGTGACGTGGTATTGGTGAGCATCACCACCGACAACCAGCAAGTCTCCGGTTACTCCCTCAATGGCCTCACTATCAACGCGGCCGGGGAAGAGGGCACTCCCTTGACGCTGGATGCCGAGATGGTGGGCAACGGCGTGGTGGTGAATGCCACCGAACTGGCCAAGGCCGTGGATCAGCTCTATGGCTCTCGTGCTTCTGAACCTCGTACGCTGGACGTGACCACCGATTTCTCCATCAACCTGGCTAACGGCGATGCCGTGACCAGCGCGAAAGGCAAGACCCTGGCCACCGTGACTCCCGCTCCCCTGCCAGAGGAAGACCCCGAGGGATATTACCTGCTGGGAGCCTTCACCACGGGCAATTGGGACCCCGCCGCTCCCGTATGGATGGAAGCACAGGGAGATGGCACCTACAAGGCCACCGTCACCACCGCCACCAGCGGAGCCAACTATTGGGGTATCTACATGGGTAGTCACTTCGTGAGCGGCGACTGGAACAGCATCAACCAGGGCGTGATAGGCAGCGAGACAGCTGACAACGCGGATACGCAGGGCCTGCTCTCCTATACAGGCGACCCCATCTATACGGCTACCAACTCGCTGGTCATCAATGGCGAGGGCACGTTCGAGATTACTTTCGACGCGAGGAACTTCACTTACACCGTGACCCGTTCCGAGGCCATGTACTACATCGTGGGTGCCATGAACAAGCCGACGGCATGGACGGCTGGTACGCAGAACATGCTCTACACCCAGGGCGGCAACGTCTACAGCTACACCACCCTGTGGGAGGGCGATGCCAACTTGAAGATATGGGACTCCAAGAGCCTCGGCAACTGGGACGTATGCTGGGGAGCGCAGGAAGACAACATGAATTACGAGAGCGGCTCGTTGGTGAACACGGGCGCGGGCTCCATGGTGGCTCCCACCAAGGGTGAGTATTACACCTTCACCATGGACATGAACGCCCAGACATATACCTGGACAAAGCTCGACCCCGCCACCATCACGGAATATACCTCTGTCTCCCTGATAGGCAGCTTCAACAACTGGGACGAGAATGGCACTGAGGTGAACCTCGCCGAGGTGGCTCCCCACAACTGGTATGGCGTGATGACGCTGGAGGCTGACAGTGAGTTGAAGTTCCGCGCCAACCACGGTTGGGATGTCAGCTGGGGCTGCGCTGACAAGAGCGTGCCCCTGGGCGACAGCTACTACCTGCCCATCGGAGGCGATAACATCACGGTAAGCGCCGGCACTTACGCCTTCTATCTCAACGACATCACGGGTGAGTGGAGCATCGTAAGGCAAGAGTGACGCCATCTTTGACTTCAGATCCAATCATGATATGGGGAGCGGGCCTCGCGAGAAGGCCGCTCCCCCTTCTTTTTTGCCATTACTTTTGCCCATCTCGGAAATGTTTCGTAACTTTGTGGGTGAGGAATCATGTAAGATGATTCTGGGAATAGACTAAGATGATTCCCCGTCTAGGTGGCGGCTATGTCTGGCCAAGTAGGCGGAGAGGTGAGAACAAGAGGCTTTAATGGATTAGTAAAGAAAAAACATGTATTACAAGAAGCAGAAGATCAAGGGAAAGTGGTATCCTCGCTCCATCACGGCGAGCAAGTATGAAACGAAAGACGTGGCCGAGCGGCTCGCCGCCATGTCCACGGTGAGCCTGGGCGATGCCTATGCCGTGCTCGTGGGGCTAGGCGAGGTGTTGGGCGACATGATGCAGATGGGCAACTCCGTGAAGCTGGACGGGCTGGGCACGTTCTATCTGGTGGGCAAGGCCAACGGGGAGGGTGTCGATACGCCCGAGGAGGTGAGTGCGAACCAGTTCGGGAAGGTGAAGGTGGCCTTCATTCCCGAGTACCGCCGTGAGGGCAACCACAAGGTGGCTCGCAGGACTATCGTGCCCAACCACGTGGAGTGGGTGGAGATGAAGGACAGGCTGAAGTGAGTCCCGTCAAATGGCATTCCCATGACGCACGAGCGACATCCTGTTGATATCATGGTGAGCCCCTCTCGGACATGATTCCCACGATAAAGGGTGGCACCGACAGAGTGCCACCCTTTGATTTTGCCTTATCCTGTCTCGCCCTAGTCCAGGAACGTGATTTTGAACACGGGGGCGATGGGGTTGGGTTTGTCCTTGGGCAGGTAGATGGTCAGTGAGATGCCGTCGCGGTCGTAGTCCACGGCTCCGTGACCCAGCAACTCCACGCCCTTCACCCTGCGGTGACAGTAGGGGGAGTCCTGCCGCAGCGTCTCCATCCTCACCACGCCGTTGTCGGGCCATCCCAAGGCCGTGGCGTAGACCACCGCGCCCTTCTTCACGTAGCGGATGTCGGCGGCCGTGTAGTCCTGCCCCTCGTTGAAGCCCTGGGCATTGAGCGGGTTGGCCTTCTCGACCAACGGCCCCTCGCCGAACACCCGCCAGGGACGGGTGCCGTAGATGCTCTCGCCGTTGGTGTCCAGCCAGGCTTTCAACTCTTTCAGGATGGCCACCTCCTTCTCGTCTATCTCCCCGCTGCCGCGCAGAGGAACGCTGAGCAGCAGGGTGCCGTTCTTGCTCACGATGTCCACCAGCATCTTCACCACTTGGGAGGCCGGCTTGTAGCCATTGCGGTCATAAAGCCCGCGGTCGTAGTGCCAGCTGCCTAGGCAGGTGCAGGTCTGCCAGGGCTTGGCTTGCGGTTTGTCGGGTATGCCTCTCTCCACGTCCCACACCATGGCTTCTTTGTGCCTTTCCTCCAGTATCTTGCCCGTCACCACGGCGTGCGTCTCTCCCTTGTTGTCCTTGAGGCTCTTGTTGTACATGTGGGCCAATATCCTCACGCCCTCGTCGCTGATGGGGTAGAAGGGGAGCACCGTGTCGTCGAAGTAGAGCACGTCGGGCGAGTAGCGGTTTATCAAGTCCAGCGTGCGATTGTAGACATTGGTCTTGAAGGCCTCCGAGGACTGCGAGGCGCCATTGCCCCAGGCCCATTGCGAGTGGATGGCATTCACGTTCCAGCTGTCCTGGCTGCGCTCGTGGCTCTGCTGGTAGAGGTCTTGCGGGTCGTAGCCTTCCCACCACTTGCCCTTGCCGTCGCCCTTGGTCAGCTTGCCGTCATATCGTTGCGAACCCTCATACCAGGTCCAGGCATGGGAGGCATGGACGCTCACGCCCAGCGGCAGGCCATACTTACGGCAAGCCTTGGCCCACTCGCCCACCACGTCGCGCTTGGGCCCCATGTTCACGGAGTTCCAGGGCTGGTACTCGCTGTCCCAGAGGTCGAAGTTGTCGTGGTGGTTGGCCAGGGTCATGAAGAACTTGGCTCCCACGCTCTTGTAGAAACGGATGAGCGAGTCGGGCTGCCACCGCTCGGCCTTCCACTCGTGGATGACATCCTTGAAGCCGAAGTCCTTGGGGTCGCCATACTTTTGCAGGTGCACCTCGTGCTGCCACTGGCCGGGGTAGTACATGTTGCGGGCATACCAGTCGCCTGCCTCCGGCTCGCACTGCGGCCCCAGTGGGCCCAGATGCCGAACTTCGCGTCCCGATACCAGTCGGGGCATTCATAGCTGGAGAGTGATTCCCAGGTGGGTTGGTATTTGCCCTGCTCCATGGGCTCGGACTTCACTTCCTGCGCCGTGGCGGCGGGACAGGCTCCCAGGGTGGCCAGGGTCAGCGACAGGAGGATGGAAATGGAGAGTTTCATAGTCTTGAGGAATGTTTAGGAAGTTATTAGGTTGACTTGCCCACAAAGATAGTGAATATTCCCTGGAAGGCCAAGGGATGGATGGAAAAAGCGCAAGAAAACGCCCCGCCAGCGAGTGGCGGGGCGCGGTTCGGAAGGCTTGTCCGCCTCGGGGCATCCTTCTGGGTATGTCAGTAGAAAACATGTTTTTTAGGTCAGAGCAGCGGTGGCAACTCGTAGAGGCGGGTGCTGTGGCTGCCCTTCACCAGTATATCCATTCCCTCTGGCCGCTCAGTCTCCAGGGCTTGCTTTACCTCGTCTACTGTGGCGAACTTGCGGTAGGGACATTCAATGGCGGCGAATTCCTTGCCCACGAGCCATACTTGGTTGAGGCCGCTGTCCCGCAATAGGTTCACGACGCGTTGGTGTTCCTCGTGGGACACCTCGCCCAGTTCACCCATTTCACCCAGTATGGCCATCTTGTCACGGGTGGAGTCCATGGTGCGGAAGTTGTCTATGGCCGCCGCCATGCTCGTGGGGTTGGCGTTGTAGGCATCTACGATTAAACGGTTGTGCGCCGTTTCCATCAGTTGCGAGCGGTTGTTGCGAGGCGTATAGCTCTCCAAGGCGTGCCGGATTTGCTCTTCCGTCACGCCGAAGCGCAGTCCCACGGCGATGGCGGCCAGCATGTTGTGGAGATTGTAGGCTCCTATCAGTTGGGTGCTTATCTCGCTTCCCCGCCAACGGAAGCGTAGCGTGGGGTCACAGCCTGTCAGTTCTCCCCTTACTTCAGCCTCTGGGGTAGTGCCGTAGTTGATGGAACGGGTGATTCCTCTTTGGGCTGCCATCTCTCGCAAGTCTTCGCTGTCGCTGTTGAGGAACACTTCCGCCTGGTGGGCAGCCAGGAAGTCGTAGAGCTCGCCCTTCGTGTCTTTCACGCCCTTGAAACTGCCAAAGCCCAGCAAGTGGGCTCGCCCCACGTTGGTCACCAATCCGCAGGTAGGCTCCACGTAATCCACCAGCCGTTTGATGTCTCCGGGATGGCTCGCCCCCATCTCCACCACGGCGATGTCGTGGGAAGCGTTGAGCGTGAAGAGGGTCTTGGGCACTCCTACGTCGTTGTTGTAGTTGGCTTGGGTATACATGACGTTGTATTTCTCTCCTAGCACGGCGGCGATCAGCTCCTTGGTGGTCGTCTTTCCGTTGGTGCCCGTGATGCCGATGACGGGGATGTTGAACTGGCGGCGATGCTCCCGTGCCAGTTCTTTGTAGGTGACAAGCGCGTCGTCTACCAATATCAATCGGCTGTCTGCGGGGTCTGCGTATTCAGGCTCGTCTATGATGGCGTAGGCGCAGCCCTTGTCCAAGGCGGATTTGGCGAACTTGTTCCCGTTAAACGTGGTGCCTTTCAACGCCAGGAAGATGCTGCCCTCGGGGCAGTCTCGGCTGTCGGTAGTCACTTGTGGGTGCTCTTTGTAGAGGGCGTATAGGTCTTTGATGTTCATGATAGTATACTGAAAATGTTTGGCAAAGATACTGAAATTTATGAAAAAGAGTTCGCTTTTCTCGATTAATATGCGTAAATTCGCGTAATGATTCGCGCAAACAACACCATTCAAGTACGTGGACGATTGCTTGATTTTTCCGCTCCTCGGGTGATGGGCATCCTTAATGCCACGCCCGACTCTTTTTATGTGGGAAGCCGCAAGACAACGGAGGCCGATATAGCCCTGCGGGCCGTGGAAATCGTGGAGCAGGGTGCCGCCATCATTGATGTGGGCGCTTTTTCCACCCGTCCCGGGGCTGAGGAGGTAAGCGCCGAGGAAGAGGCCAACCGCTTGCGCTTTGCCTTGGGAGTAGTGCGCCGGGAATGCCCGGAGGCGATTGTCTCCGTGGACACTTACCGCCCCGCCATCGCCCGCCGATGCGTGGAGGAGTGGGGTGCCGATATCATCAACGACGTGAGCGAGGGTGGCCTCACGGGCATTGCCGATGTCCCATTGGGAGGAGAGCGGGGCGAGATGTTCCGCCTGGTGGGTGAGTTGCGAGTGCCTTATGTCTTGATGTCCGTGAAACCCACGTTGCCCGAGATGCTTTACGCCTTTGCCGATGAGGTACAACAGTTGCGTGACTATGGGGCGAGGGATATTATCTTGGACCCTGGTTTTGGTTTCGGCAAGGATATAAGGCAAAACTACGCCCTGCTTTCCCAGATGGATCGCCTGCAAGTGCTGGGCTTGCCGCTCTTGGTGGGTGTTTCCCGCAAGCGAATGGCTTATCAGCTGGTAGGTGGCGATGCCTCCACCGCCCTCAACGCCACTACCGCCATTCATGCCGTGGCCTTGATGAAAGGAGCCAACCTGTTGAGGGTGCATGACGTGAAGGAAGCCATGGAAGCCGTTCGCGTAGTCTGTGAAACCATTATCAATCAACCTAAACCTTAACCGCCGTGCCATTCGACCTAGGTATCAAGGATGTCATCGACATCATCTCCGTAGCCCTTTTGCTCTACTACATCTTCAAGTTGATGAGAGAGAGCCGTTCCATCAACATATTCGTGGGCATCATGCTTTTCATCCTGTTGTGGCTCTTCGTGAGCCAGGTAGTGGAGATGCGCCTCTTGGGTTCCATTCTCGACAAGTTGGTGAGCGTGGGAGTCATCGCCCTGATTGTCATTTTCCAGGACGACATTCGCAAGTTCCTCTACGATTTGGGCACGCAGAAGGGCATGCGCCGCCTCATGATGTTCTTTCGGTCGGGCAAGGGAGACAAGAAAAAGGCCGACCGCGAGACTATCATGCCCTTGGTGATGGCGTGCATGAGCATGAGCAAGAAATACGTGGGAGCGTTGATAGTGATAGAAAGGGGCATCCCGCTGACCGACGTGATTGAGACGGGCGAGACCATTGACGCCCGCATTAACCAGCGGCTGATAGAGAATATCTTTTTCAAGAACTCCCCTTTGCACGACGGGGCCATGGTGATTGTCAACAAGCGCATCTGCGCCGCCGGTTGCATCTTGCCCGTGAGCCATAGCCTGGACATTCCCAAGGAATTGGGCTTGCGCCATCGCGCCGCCATGGGCATTTCGCAGAGCAGCGACGCCATAGCCGTGGTGGTGAGCGAGGAGACGGGGCGCATCTCCGTGGCCATAGGCGGCGAGTTCAGGCTCAGGCTCTCGGCCGAGGAGCTGGAGAGCGTGCTTGCCAGCGAGATGCCTTAAGAGGGCATTTTTTGATGCCTGTGGAAAAAATTGCCGTCCGAGTTCATGTAATTCGTTGAAAAGTGTTACTTTTGCAAAGCAGATGTGACAAAACACGGATGTAAGGCAAATCTACGTAAAATAAATAACAAACTATGGACTTATTGAAGAAAATCTTGGCGCGCGCCAAGGCTGACAAACAGCGCATCGTGCTCCCCGAGGCTACGGAGGAGCGCACCCTGAAGGCCGCCGACAAGGTGCTGGCCGACGAATTGGCGGACATCATCTTGATAGGCAACCCCTATGAGATTGGGCAACTGGCCGTGAAGTGGGATCTCAACAACATTGACAAGGCCACCATCATCGACCCGCTCAACAACCCCAAGAGCGAGGAGTACGCCGAGTTGTTGGCGGAGCTTCGCAAGAAGAAGGGCATGACCATCGAGCAGGCACGCGAGCTGGTGAAGAACCCGCTCTACTTAGGTTGCATGATTATCAAGACGGGTGGAGCCGACGGGCAGATATCCGGGGCGCTCAGCACCACGGGCGACACCCTGCGCCCCGCTTTGCAGATCATCAAGTGTGAGCCGGGCATCACTTGCGTGAGCGGCGCCATGCTGTTGCTCACGGGTGCCCGCCAGTATGGCAAGGACGGCGTGGTGGTGATAGGCGACGTGGCCGTGACCCCCGTTCCCGATGCCGACCAGCTGGCCCAGATAGCCTACACCACGGCCCAGACGGCCAAGGCGGTGGCGGGCATCGCCGAGCCCAAGGTGGCCATGCTGAGCTTCTCCACCCACGGCAGCGCGAAGCACGAGGTGATAGACAAGGTGGTGGAGGCCACCCGCATCGCCAAGGAACGCTATCCCGAGCTGAAGATAGACGGCGAGCTGCAGGCCGACGCGGCCTTGGTGCCCGAGGTGGCCGAGAAGAAAGCCAAGGGCAGCGAGATAGCTGGCAAGGCGAACGTGCTCATCGTGCCCAACCTGGAGGTGGGCAACATCGGCTACAAGCTGGTGCAGAGGCTCGGCGGGGCCATTGCCATCGGGCCCGTCCTGCAGGGCATCGCGCGCCCCGTCAATGACTTGAGCCGCGGTTGCTCGATAGACGACATCTACTACATGGTGGCCATCACGGCCTGCCAGGCGCAGGACTTGAAAGAGAGCGCCGCCAAGTGACGGCGCGCCGAGCGGAAATCGAAACAGAAGTAAAAGGAAAACAAGATGAAGATACTGGTATTGAATTGCGGAAGCTCCTCCATCAAGTACAAGCTCTATGACATGGAGGGCGAGAAAGTGTTGGCGCAAGGCGGCGTGGAGCGCATAGGCCTGGACGGCGCCTTCATCAAGGTGACTTTGCCCAGCGGCGAGAAGAGACAGATCATGCACGACATGCCCGACCACAAAGAGGGCGTGAACGTGGTGTTCAAGGCTTTGCTTGACCCCGAGATGGGCGCGCTGAAGAGCCTGGACGAGATAGACGCGGTGGGACACCGCATCGTGCAGGGCGGCGACAAGTTCAACCAAAGCGTGCTCGTGGACAAGAGCGTGGAGGACGGCATCGAGGAGCTGTGCGACTTGGCTCCCGTCCACAACGCCGGCCACCTGAAGGGCATCAGGGCCGTGGACGCGCTGATGCCCAAGACGCCGCAGGTGGTCGTCTTCGACAACGCCTTCCACAGCACCATGCCCGACTACGCTTATCTCTACGCCATCCCCTATGAGCTGTACGAGAAGTACCACGTGCGCCGCTATGGCTTCCACGGCACGAGCCACCGCTACGTGTCCAAGCGCGTCTGCGAGATACTGGGGCTGGACCAGGCCGACAGCAAGGTCATCACCTGCCACATAGGCAACGGGGCCTCCATCGCCGCCGTGCTCAACGGCAAGGTGGTGGACACTTCCATGGGATTGACTCCCCTGGCGGGCGTGATGATGGGCAGCCGCAGCGGAGACATCGACCCCTCCGCCGTCACCTACCTGATGGAGAAGCTCAACATGACTCCCCACGAGATGTCCGAGTTCCTGAACAAGAAAAGCGGCGTGCTCGGCATCACGGGCATCAGCAGCGACATGCGCGACGTGGAGGCGGCGGCCAACGAGGGCAACGAGCGGGCCGTCTTGGCGCTGAAGATGTACGCCTACCGCGTGAAGAAATACATCGGCTCCTACGCGGCCGCCATGGGCGGCGTGGACGCGGTGGTGTTCACCGCCGGCGTGGGGGAGAACCAGACGGGGCTCCGCGCCGACATCTGCCGGGGGCTAGAGTTCCTGGGCATCGAGATAGACGAGGCCGTGAACGCCACCGTGCGCGGCCGCGAGGCCGTCATCAGCTCGCCCTCCAGCAGGGTGAAGGTGGTGGTGGTGCCCACCGACGAGGAGATTGTCATCGCCCGCGACACGCAGGCCTTGGTCGCCAAGTAACAATACGTTCCAACGGGGGCTGGCACGATGCCAGCCCCTTATACATTATATATAGGAGGTTTAAAGATGAACAAGAGGATAGTGACATTCGGCGAGATCATGTTGCGGTTGTCCAAGCCGGGCTTCCGCCGCCTGCAGCAGGGCAGGGCCTTCGAGGGCAACTTCGGCGGCAGCGAGGCCAACGTGGCCGTCTCCCTGGCCTGCCTGGGCGAGGACGTGGAGTACGTGTCGCGCGTGCCCTGCTCCGCCATGGGCGACGCGGCCCTCATGCACCTGCGCGAGTATGGCGTGGACGTGAGCCACGTGGTGAGGGGCGGCGAACGGCTGGGCGCGTACTACTTCGAGTCGGCCGCGGCCATGCGCGACAGCCTCGTGGTCTACGACCGCAAGGACTCCGCGTTCTACTCCCTCAAGCAGGGGATGATAGACTGGGGGAAAACCCTCGGCGGCGCGGCCCTTTTCCACTGCTCGGGCATCACCTGCGCCATCAGCCGCGACGCCATGCTCACCACGATGGACGCCGTCAGGGAAGCCAGGGAGCGCGGGCTGGCCGTCTCTTGCGACATCAACTACCGCAAGAACCTCTGGGGATACGGGCTGGAGGCGCGCGACGTGCTCTTCCAGCTCGCCACCTACAGCGACATCATCTTCGGCGACCAGAACGAGTGGGAGGTGGCCACGGGCCTGCGCCACATCCCGTTCACGGCCACCAGCGCGGGCTACGAGATTGACCGCGGGGCCTATGAGGCCTATTTCGAGCGGGCGAGCCGCCTTTTCCCCCGCTGCCGCAAGATGGTGATGGCCGTGCGCAACCAGTTGGCCAGCAGCCACCACCTGCTCTCCGGCCTGCTCTACGACACGCGGGAAGGCAGGCTCTACGCCGCCCGCGTCTACGACATCACCCCCATCATAGACCCCATGGGAGTGGGCGACGCCTTCGTGGCCGCCTACATACATGCCCTGGGCAAGTGGGGCGACGACAACCAGCGGTGCCTCGACTTCGCCCTCTCCGCCAGCGCCCTCAAGAACACCATCCCCGGCGACCACAACCTGGCGGGCGAGGAGGAAATCGTCGCCAACGTCACCTCGCTCGGCGGCAGGATAGAGCGATAGCGCCGCGGCGGGGCGGGGGAGCGCCTCCCCCTCTCGCGGGCGGCGGCTCCGCGCGGGCGCGCCGGATTGCGTCTTTTGCGCGTCCAAGATGTAGAGACGCGGCGCTCCACGTCTCCCCTTGACGCTGATTCGCGGGATGCCCGCGTCCGCCCAGTATGCGCCGCGGCGCGATAGCTTGAGGGAGACGCGGCACGCCACGTCTCTACAGCGGCGGGAGGCATGTCGCCGCCGCCAGGCGGCAAGAATCGCGCTGCGATACCTTCCCAGCGAAGATTTGGGGCAAGAATCGCGCCGCGACACCTTCCCAGCGAA
>OLNM01000526.1_pt1 | contig 36257 bp, 26 predicted proteins | sample 1672391 | NCBI WGS metagenome assembly OLNM01 (sample SAMEA3136680, study PRJEB25190) | human gut metagenome | reverse complement strand
CGATTGCGTGCTCGGTCTTGCCACCGGCTCCACTCCTATTGGCGCCTACAAGCAGCTCGCCGATTGGTACAAGAAGGGCGATATTGACTTCTCCGAGGTCAGCACCTATAACCTGGACGAGTATCGTGGCCTTTCGCACGATGATCCCCAGAGCTATCACTACTTCATGCGCGAGAACTTCTTCGATCACATCAACATCGATCTGAATAACACGCACGTGCCCGATGGCTCCAACCCCGATGCCGCCGCTGCCTGCTCCGAGTACGACAAGATCGTCGCTGCCGCCGGTTACCCGGATCTGCAGCTGCTCGGCATTGGTAATAACGGTCATATTGGCTTCAACGAGCCCGATGACCACTTCTCCAAGGGTACGCACTGCGTCGACCTCACCGAGAGCACCATTCAGGCCAACAGCCGCCTGTTCGATAGCATCGACGACGTTCCCCGCCAGGCTTACACCATGGGTACCCAGACCATCATGTATGCCCGCATGATCCTGGTCGTCGCCAACGGCGAGGCCAAGGCTCAGGCTGTGCACGATATGTGCTATGGCCCGGTTACGCCCGAGTGCCCGGCTTCGATCCTGCAGCTGCACACCAACTGCGTCGTCGTTGCCGACGAGGCTGCCCTTTCGCTCTGCGAGTAGTACAATCCGAGCGATTTGTTATTACTTTGTTACAGGCTCCCGTTCTGCGGGGGCCTTTTTTATTATGCATATGCGGGATGGCGGCTAGCTTATAGACTCATGGGCCCTTATGCTGCGTCCGTCCGCAATATCTGCCAGCGGAATCAGAATGAGCGCGGGCTTTATGGTGTGCATAACATTAGCTTGCCAAAAGCTTGACGGTGGTGCCTCGTATAGTGTGATGCATTCTCTAGCATATTCTATTCAAAAATGCTACTAATGAGTCGCAAACGGTAGCAGCGCGTAGGCGAGTTGCGCAACAAAATATTACAAGCCCCATTGCGTTACACTGCCAAATGAGTGGGACATGCTGGCAAGCGCATTGACCTGCGCAAAGACCGGTTGGTTGGGGGAAAAGTTTCAATCGGCGCTCGCTGAACAAAAACTTGCCAAATGCGAACCGAAAGACAACCTAAAACTCTGCGTCGTTCGATTTACGGGATGGCTTGGGCTGTCTTGCGATTACGGTGTCCATGTGGCCGAGGTAAGGAGCGAGCATGATGAACGGGCTGAACGATACGGACGATCTCGAATTGGCGCCATTGGGCACAGGTTATATGGTCCGACGTGATCGCCTGATGAGCGAGTTGATTGTCAAGGGCCGCAAGGCGGGCATTGTGTTGCTCTATGCACCAGATGGGTTTGGGAAAACATCGATATTGCTTCAGTACACTCAGGAAGTCAAAAGCGACCCGACGCGCGGTCTGGTACGAATCATCGAGGCTGACCGCGCGATTGCCCGCGAGGTGTTTATGCAGCTCGAAGTGGTCACAGATGAACTTGAGGACAAACCGCGATCGTTGATTGCGATTGATAACGTCCCCAACCTCGATCAGCAAGATACCGAGGAGCTTATCGATCGAATTCGAGGCCTGCGCACTATGGGGATCGGGGTCTTTGTCACCTGCCGCCCCTCAAATCGCCAGTTGATTCGCGGGCTGGGTGACTCGGTCAAGATCAATGCGCAGATGCTCAAGGTGCATGCCTATGAGTATTCGGCTTGGGCATCGGCGTTCTCGATTAGCACGTCGCTCGATTTTTACCAGCTCACACAGGGTGTTCCCGAGTTGGTTTCGGCTATGCAGACGGGGCTGTACGGAGAGGGCGACGTTGCCAGCTTGCTCGAAAACGAGATTGTCAACGTATACGGTGCGGCACTTGCCGATATGGCAACAATCGATAACGGCGCCCTATTTAACGTGGCGTGCGTGATGGCCCTGATGGGCGAGGGCAAGATTGCGGAACTTGAGGCATGCGGTGTCAGGCTCTCCATGATCGATCAGTCCTATCTTGTTCGTGATTATCCGATTTTTGGTGTCGATCCGGTCGACCGAAGCTTTACGTGCATGGGCACCGAGGATAACGCACGCCTGAGATTACGAAAAATGGTTGCGGAAATTCGTCCAGAGCTCGTTGTGCGCGCGGCGCGCATCCTGCTCAAGGCGGGCCGATGCGATGCTGCGATGGATTTGGCAGATGCCTTTTTGGATCGCGACGCCGTCCTTGAGCTTGCTGGACAGTATGGTGTCGATTTGGCTCTGACTGGGCATGGAGGGGATGTCTGTCGCGCGGTACTGAGGACGACGGATGCCGACAAGCCCGCGTTGGAGCCGACGCCCACCGAGGCACTTGGTGTCTATTTGGCGGCGGTAAGCGTTTCGAATACTAAACTGGCCCGGTATATGGCCTCGATTGTCGAACATGCGAGCGCACAGTCGGTCCGCGAGATTGATTCGGTTTCTTGGAAAGTCGCCCAGGTGCTTACGGTCGTCTGTTATGGAGATTGCGAGCTTGGGCTTCCAGCCAATCCTGCGCTTCCAAAAAATGAGGCATCTTGTGCTGCGCTCGATATGCTGTCGGCGCATATCGAGGTTAAGAGCCGGCTGACCGAACAGGCGAAAGACGGCGCAGCGCTTTCGGGACTCAAGGCGAACAAGGTATATGATTGCGAACTCGATATTGCAGAGATTCTCATACGGGCAGATCGGATGTTGGTGGAGCTCTTCGATGGGTCCTTTATGGGAATCGATGGGCGTGACGACGAGATGTCTCGGACACGGGAGGCACTCGATGCTCGTGGGCTTAAGGCACCGGCTATCTGGGTGCGTATGGTGCTGGCGGCACGGCGTCTGTTTGCAGGCCTGCCAATGACTGACGATACGGCGTTTAATGAGCTCGATCGCTTTGCCGTGCGCGTGCGTGACAATCAAATCCAGCTGTTTGGCCTGCTACTCGAAGGCTGGCAGGCGCTCGCCGAGGGGCGCCCGGTCAACGCGAAGTTCCGCGCGGTCCAGGTGCTCAAGCTTGCTGACGAGTCGATCGCATACATGCGCGACAACGCGTTGCTGTTGGAGCGTGCATCAAGCCTTCGCAATACGTCGATGGTGTCGGTACGAGAAGAGGCAGAGCTGCTCGACCTAAGTCGGACACAAGTCGGCGGCGCGGAGGCTTGGGTCGTAGCGCTGCATTTGGCGTCTGCGGGCCGTGACAGCGATCTTGCCGCCTGGATGTCTATGAATCGTTCTGGGATTCTGGAGCCATCGTATCGGCTTTTTGCACGCCTTGCGATGCATTGCCTGGGCGAGCCTGCTGCCAAGATTCGAAAGAAGCTCCCGGTGCGTGAGCTATCGCGATATTCGCTGCGCGACGATTTGGAGGGAGAGAGCGAGCGGCTGTTCCAGGTCGGCGAGGTCGAACCCGTCGACGCTATCGATCATATCGAGATTCGCATGTTTGGCGCGTTTCGTGCCGAGCGCGACGGATTTCCCATCACAGACAAGATGTGGCGTCGTAAGAAAGCGGCAACGCTTGCCGAGCGGCTTGCGTTGGGTATCGATTCGTTTGTCGATCGCGAGACCTTGGCTATGGAACTGTGGCCACATGCCGAGTACAGTAGCGCCCGTAACAACTTGTATTCGACTGTGTCACGCTTACGATCCGCTTTGGGACCCACGCCAGATGGCAAGTCGTGCGTCCTGATTCAAAACGACTGCCTTGGCCTCAACAGGGATTACGTTAAGACCGATGTGAAGCTATTTGAGCAGATAAGCCGCGAGATTTTGGGTAATCGCACAAGAGTGCGTGGGCCTCACCTGGTCGAGCTGTGTCTTAAGATCGAACAGCTCTATACCGGACCGCTGTATATCCCCAACGGTTGCAATCCGACGTACTTTTTGCGCATGCGCCGCATCATGCAGTCGAAGTTTATCGACTGCATGATTGTGGGAGCAAGCGCTGCCTTGGAAGAAAACGACCTGCAGTCGGCAATCTGGCTGGCAGAAGCGGGGCTACGTCAGGAGACCGCACGCGAGGACATGGTGCGATGCGCCATGCGCGTGTACGGAGCGGCGGGGAGACGCCGCGATATCGTCGAGCTCTATAGCGGGCATATCCATCATCTTAAGGAACAGGTCGCAGGCGTTCCCGAGCCCGAGACCAAGCGTCTCTACGAGCGTCTGGTCGAAAGCAGGGTCAACCGACCGTTCATTGAGCGATAAAAAACGGGCGCCCGCATCATTCGGACGCCCGCAGGCTTGCTCTGTGTGAACCGATTGGCCCTTAGACGAGCTTGATCTTCTCGATATCCTTGCGCGAGGACTCTCGATACAGCGAGAACTTGCGGCCGATAACCTGAACGACGTCGGCGTGGCAGCGCTCGGCGAGTTCCTCGGCGGCCTCGCGGGCAGAAAGGCTGGAGCCGTCCAGCACGGAGCACTTAACGAGCTCGTGCTTTTCCAGGTAGGCGGCCGTCTGCTCGACGGTACCCTCGTTGACATCGGACTTACCGATGATGATGGCGGGGTTGAGGTGATGGGCCATGCTGCGAAGCTGCTTGACCTGGGCTCCTGTCAGTGCCATGGGATCTCGCTTTCTATGTATGGGGCGCCCCGCGATGGGGCCTTAATCTACGTGAGCTGTCCCACGATAGCGCAGGAACGGCGCGGTGTGGAGCGCGTTTGCCAGTTCGCAAAGAATGCGGATGCCGGGCGGGTAGACGATGCATACTTTAGATGGGCTACGGTCGGGGCGCAGAGACCGGCTCCCAGGCGATAAACGCCCATCGGACTTTGCGGATGTGGTCGAGCATGTAACGTCCCTGCGGCACGCCCTTGGATCCCGGCTCGCCGGCATGGGGGTTCTCGATCATATGTTGGGCGATATAGTCGCGCAGACGATCGATCTTATCCTTGTTGCCATGCTCGAGCATACGGGCGAAGTCCGCCACGCCGGCCTCGAGGCTATCGAAGGTGTCACAACGGGGCGATTCAAAATACGTGACCTGCGGTAGTGCACCCATCTGAATAAGGATGTTAAAGGCGTACACAAAACCATTGCTACGGGTAACCGAGGCGCCGATGGCATTCATCACGTGCAGGTCATAGCGCGGGCTGGAGTTGGCGACCATCGTGACAGCACAACGCCGCCGAGCAGCCTGTAGACGCATCCATTCCTCATTCCAATCCGCAGAAAGCAGCTCAGAACGAGCATCCCCATCAACCACGGGCCATCCCCCTTACAACAAAAAAGCGGCCCCTCCCAAAAGAAGAGCCGCAACAAGCATATATCAGAAAAAGAACCGTTCCAACGCCAAACCGCCGCACCAGCCAAGTGGTGCAGGAGCGAAGCAACTGCAACCGGGATAGAACCCAACCGAGGTCCCGTTGTGCGGGAGCCCCGGGGAGGGCAAATATATAAGGTCGATCGCGAGTTCCGCACGAGCCGGAGAGCACTTAATGTGCTCTCCGTGCGAGTCAGGACTGTCCGAGCAGGCGACCTTATATATTTGCCCTCCCCGGGGCTCCTCGCCAGTCCCCCTCAGCTAGTTCTTGAGCGAGTTCAGCGGCGCCGGGAAGCGTCCACCGCGGTGGGCAAGCACGGTGCCGGCGTTGGGGTTCACCGGCATGATGGGTGCACGGCCAAACAGGCCGCCATACTCGACGCAGTCGCCCACGCCCTTGCCAATGGCGGGAATCACGCGCACGGCCGTGGTCTTGTTGTTGATGACGCCGATGGCCATCTCGTCGGCGATAATGCCGGCGATAGTCTCGACCGGGGTGTCGCCGGGAATGGCGATCATGTCCAGGCCAACGGAGCACACGCAGGTCATGGCCTCGAGCTTCTCGAGCGAAAGCGCGCCGGCCTCGACGGCGGCGATCATGCCGGCGTCCTCGGACACGGGGATAAAGGCGCCCGAGAGGCCGCCCACGCTGGAGCTGGCCATGACGCCGCCTTTCTTGACGGCATCGTTGAGCATGGCGAGCGCGCAGGTCGTGCCGGGGCCACCGCAGGTGCCCACGCCGATGATCTCGAGGATGCGCGCGACGGAGTCGCCGACGGCAGGCGTAGGCGCCAGCGACAGGTCGACAATGCCTTTCTCGACACCGAGGCGACGGGCGGCCTCGCGACTCATGAGCTCGCCGGCACGGGTGATCTTAAAGGCGGTCTGCTTAATCTTTTCGGCGACTTCCATCATCGATGCGGAATCGGGCAGCTTCTCCAGGGCTGCGGCCATAACGCCGGGGCCCGAGACGCCTACGTTGATGACGGCGTCGGCCTCGCCACCGCCGTGAACGGCGCCCGCCATAAACGGGGAGTCCTCGACCATGTTGGCAAAGCAGACAAACTTGGAAGCACCGACGGAATCCTCATCTGCCGTAAGCTTGGCGGCATCGATGATGGTCTGAGCCGCCATGAGCACGGCGTCCATGTTGATGCCGGCGCGCAGGCTGGCGACGTTGACGCTGGAGCAGACGCGGCTGGTGGTAGCGAGCGCCTGGGGGATGGACTGGATGACGCGGCGGTCGGCGTCGCCGATGCCCTTCTGGACGAGTGCGGAGAAGCCGCCCAGGTAATCGATGCCGAGCGTCTCGGCCGCGCGGTCGAGGGCATGCGCGATGGGGGTGAGGTCCTCATCCTTGCAGCACGCGGCGATCTGCGCCACCGGGGTGACGGAAACGCGCTTGTTGACAATGGGGATGCCGTACTCGCGCTCGAGGTTCTCGGCGGTCTCGACCAGATGCTCAGCCGTGTGCGTCACGTGGTCGTAGATCTTCGTGCACATGCGGTCGAGGTTCTCGTCGCCGCAACCCATGAGCGAAACACCCATGGTGATGGTCCTGATGTCGAGGTTCTGCTCCTCAACCATGCCGCGGGTTTCCGCGATTTCTGCGGGCGTGATCGCCATCCTTGCACTCCTATCTGCCAAAACGAGCATAGTCTTGTCTATTCTAACGTGCCGCACGTGCCAAGTGGCGCATGCGGCACGTTTTGGTGCTCGGTTGTTTCCGTTGTGTTACTGCCCAAAGACCTCTTCGGCGATACGAGCGCTTTCGGCGGCGTCCTTGGCGTAGTAGTCCGCGCCGATCTGCTTGGCGTATTCGGGGGTGAGTACGGCGCCGCCTACGATGATCTTGACGCCCGGCACCTCGGCATGAAGCAACTTGATGGTCTCCTCCATAGCGACGACTGTGGTGGTCATAAGCGCCGAGAGGCCGACGAGCTTGATGTCGCGCTCCCGTACGGTCTTGAGCACCTCCTGCGGGTCGACGTCGCGGCCTAGGTCAAAGACGGTATAGCCGTAGTTATCGAGCAGCATCTTGACGATGTTCTTACCGATGTCGTGGATGTCGCCTTTGACGGTGGCCACGCAGATTTTGCCCTTGTCGGCAATCTCGCCGGCGGGCATCAGGCGCTTGATGGTGTCAAAACCCACGCGTGCGGCCTCGGCCGAGGCCATGAGCTGCGGCAAGAAGAACTTTCCCTGGTCAAAGAGGACGCCAACCTCGTCGAGGGCGGGGATAAAGTGGTTGTTGATGAGGTCCATGGCGTCGTGGTCTGCCACCAGACGCTCGGTCTCGGCCGCAATCTCGCCTTTGCGGCCCGAGACGACCATGCGACGAATCGGGTCGTCGTTGCCGTCGGTGCCGGCGGTGCCAGCGGCGGGCACAGTGTCGGTCGATACTGTGCCCGCCGCCGGGTTCGCGGCGATCTTGTACGGATCGGTCCAGCCGGCGTAGCGCTCGATGTATCCGGTTGAGCCCTCGTCCTCAACGCTCAAGACGCGATAACTGTAGACGGTATCCATAAAGCGCTTGGAGCCCGGGTTCATGATGGGGGCGTCCAGGCCCGCGCCAAAAGCGGCAGCCAAAAAGACCGAGCCCAGCAGCGGGCGGGCGGGCAGACCAAAGCTGATGTTCGACACGCCGAGCGCGCATTTGACGCCCAGACGCTCCTTACACAGGGACATGGCGCGCAGGATCTGCTCGGCTTGGCGTTGATTGGTCGAGGCGGTCATGACCAGACAGTCGATGAGGATGCGGTCCGGTCCGATGCCGTAGCGGGCGGCCTCGGCCACGATGCGCTCGGCGATGGCGAAGCGAGCCTCGGCGGTATCGGGAATGCCGCCTTCGTCGAGCGTGAGGCCGACGACGTTGGTGCCGTAATGGGCGACCAGCGGAAAGATCTCATCCATGATCTGCTGCTTGCCATTGACCGAGTTGATGATGGGCTTGCCGGCGTAGCGGCGCACGGCGGCCTCGACGGCTGCGGGGTCGGTGGAGTCGATCTGCAACGGCAGCAGCGTGGAGCCCTGGAGCTGCTCGGTGGCCTGTTGGATGATCTTGACCTCGTCGATCTCGGGCAGGCCCACGTTGACGTCCAGGATGTCGGCGCCTTGCTCCTGCTGGCTGATGCCCTGGCTTACGACGTAGTCCAGGTCGCCGTCGCGTAGGGCCTGCTGCAGGCGCTTTTTGCCGGTGGGATTGATGCGCTCGCCGATGACGGCGATCTTGTGGCCGTCACAGGGAAGGTCCACGACCGTCTGGGCGCTTGTGACCGACATGCTGGGCTTGCGGCGGCGCGGGCTGGGCGTGTGGTTATCGATAAGCGTGCGCAGTGCTGCCATGTGCGCCGGCGTGGTTCCGCAGCAACCGCCCACGACGCTCACGCCGTCGGCGATCATGCCGGCGACGGCGTGAGCGTATTCAGGGGCCTGGATGTCAAAGACGGTGTTACCGTCGTCGTCCACGTGGGGGAGTCCCGCGTTGGCCTGCACCATAACGGGCTTGTCGGTAACGGTGAGCATGCGTGCGGCGAGCCCTCGGAGCTCGGCCGGTCCCTGGCTGCAGTTGATGCCCAGGACGTCGGCGCCGATGGCGTCGAGCGTGATAGCGGCAACCTCGGGACTCGTGCCCAGGAAGGTGCGACCGTCTTCCTCAAAGGTCATGGTGGCAAAGACGGGCAGGTCGGAGTTCTCGCGGCAGGCAAGGACCGCCGCCTTGATCTCGGCAAGGTCGGTCATGGTCTCGATAATAAAGAGGTCCACACCCGCCTCGACGCCAGCGCGCACTTCCTCGGCAAAGAGGTCATAGGCCTCGTCGAAGCTGAGGGTACCCAAGGGGCGAAGCAGCGCGCCGATGGGGCCGATGTCACCGGCGACATAGCGGGCGCCGGCCTCGCGGGCGCAGGCGACGGCGGCGGCAAAGACATCTGCCACGGTGGCGGCACCGTCGAGCTTGTGGGCGTTGGCGCCAAAGGTGTTGGCGGTCATCACGTCGCAGCCGGCCTCGACATACTGACGCTGAATATCGGTAATGACCTGAGGCTCCTCAAAGTTGAGCAGCTCGGGCAGGGCGCCGGCCTTCATGCCGGCCGCCTGCAGCATGGTGCCCATGCCGCCGTCGAACAGCAGGTGCCCCGTGCCCTCGATGGCGGCGCGCAGGCGATCGTCCTTAATGCAAAGGTCGTCGATCGTGCGCGTCTTGTACGTGGCGCCCTTGCGGCGGGCAGCATCAACGGGCGCCGCAAGGGCGGCGCCGTCCAGATCATGAGTGATAAGCGGAGTAAACATCGGGGGCTCCTAATGGCTGGAATAGCAGGTGGTGTGGGCGGCGCGGAAGCGGCAGTGCTCGCGCATGCGGCAGATATTGCAGGTGGGGCGACTCTGGGCGTCGTGGACCTCGCCGTCAAACAGACCGATCACCGCGGTCACGCTCTTGGTGGGCATGAGCAGGCTGGTAGGTGTGACGGTAAGCCCGATGAGCCGCGTGGCGTTGAGTGTAGCCACGATTGAACGCTGAGCCGTAAGCGGGCAGTCGCCGTAGCCGGGACTGAAGCGCCAGTTACCGGCGAGTCCGTGTGCGGCGGCCGCAGCCTTGACCTGCTGGTCCATCTGCTCGACGGCAGCTTCCACATAGGCGGAGCACGCGGCATCGAGCACGGCTCCCTCTAGGGGCTGCTGGGCTCCCGTGGTGCGCAGACGACGCTCGGCGTCCATGCCGAGGGTGCATGCCATGAGCGCGGCAAAGCGGGCGTCTTTGAGATGTCGATAGATATCGCGACCGCGCAGCTCAACGTTGGTTCCAACCAGACGGATGCTGGGCTCTCCCTGCTCGTCCACGCCCATGGCATCGACGGCAAATACGCGGCGCACGCCACGGGGCTCAATGTCCAGTTCCAAACGTTCAACGACAAGCTCAATACGTCGTGACAGCTCGGGTTCAATCTGCTGGCCGCCGTAACCCAGATACCGCAGCATCTCGGCACGATCGACGCGGGGATGGTGGGCATCATCGATACGGTAGAGCGCCGGCGACGCAAGGTCGGCCGGCACTTCACCAAAAGCTGTATCGATGTGCGGTTTTTCCATTACCCCAGGCGCTCCATAATGGTTGCGGCGATCGCAGGACGATTCATAGTGTATAGGTGTAGACCGTCGGCACCGTGCTCCTTAAGGTCGCAAAGCTGACGGGTGGCATAATCTACACCGGCTGCCTGCAGGCTCTCGGGGTCGTTCTCGTACTTGGCGAGAATCTTGATGACGGGGGAGGGCAGCGACGCGCCGCACATAAAGACCATGCGGCTGATCTGCGACTTGCCCATAAACGGCATGATGCCTGCGGTAATGGGCACAGTGATACCGGCCTTGTCGGCAAGCTCGCGAAAACGGTAGAAGCACTCGTTATCAAAAAAGAGCTGCGTCACAAAGAAGCTCGCGCCGGCGTCCTGTTTTTGCTTGAGGTATTCGACCGAAGCGTTGAGATTCTCACAGGCAATGTGGCCCTCGGGGTAGGCTGCGGCGCCCACGCAAAAGCCGGCGTCGACGAGCTCGGGGATGAGATCGCGGGCGTAGGCGTAGTCCGAGGCGGGTTTGTCGTCCTCGGTCGCGCCGGCGGGAAGATCGCCACGCAGAGCCAGCACATTTTCTACGCCGGCGGAGCGGTATTCGTCGATCTTGGCGGCGATATCGGCATGCGTGCGGCCAACGCAGGTGAGGTGCGCCACCGAGGGCGTATCGAATTCGCTCGTAATCATATGCGCGATGGGGGCGGTGGCGGAGCCGTTGCCCGAGCCGCCGGCCGAGCAGGTGACCGAGACAAAGCTCGGCGAAAGCTTGCACAGATTGCCAGCCACCTCGCGAGCCGTGTCGAGGGTAAGCTCGCCCTTGGGCGGGAACATCTCAAACGAAACGGGCGTGGTGCCCTGGGATGCTGCCTGCTTAAAAACCTCGTCGACGCGCATATCGTGCTCCTTTAGATGCCTGGGTGCGATGTTTTGTTGCAAGGATTCTACAGCACCACTGCGCTAAGGTGGAGTTTCACTCGCTATTTGGAAATATCAATCGAAGATGTTTCGCTATCGGCATTCCCTATAACAGCGTAGCTAATTTGGAGCTTTTTTACCCCATCAACCAGGTACGCAGGGTAGTCTTTTTGGGACGGGGCTTTTTTAGCTACCCAATCCGGCGCCTCCAAAGATTGAGACCATATTTAAATAGGGCAGCTAAAAAAGCCCCGTCCCAAAAAGACTACCCGTAAACCATGCGGAGAGGTCTGCAATTTATACAGTTGATTGACTGTTGAGGGTGGCAACATTGCCGCGATGCGGTAACCTCATTGATTAGTTTCGCGACGGCAACATAACGGTAATGTCGCGGAAACACGGCGAGTCTAAGCTATGACTCGTTCGTTAGTAATCAACACCGCTTCTCACGCGGTGCCGATACGAAGGGAGTTCCGTATGGCCGAACTTACTGACCGCTTCGGGACCATGGTGTTCTCTGAGGAAGTCATGAAGGACTACCTCCCCAAGGACATTTGGAAGCGCCTTGCTGCAACCCTCGAGGACGGTGAGCCGCTCGATCTGGATGTGGCCAACGCCGTTGCCCATGCCATGAAGGTTTGGGCCATCTCCAAGGGCGCGACGCACTACGCGCACTGGTTCCAGCCGCTTTCGGGCATTACTTCCGAGAAGCACGACAGCTTCCTCGAACCCAACCACGACGGCACCGCTATTACCAAGTTTACGGGAAAGAACCTCATCCAGGGCGAGCCGGACGCCTCCAGCTTCCCCAACGGCGGCCTGCGTGCCACCTTCGAGGCCCGCGGCTATACCGCTTGGGATCCCACCAGCCCCGCCTTTATCAAGGACGATGTCCTGTGCATCCCCACGGCTTTCTGCTCCTACACGGGCGAGGCCCTGGACAAGAAGACCCCGTTGCTGCGCTCCATGACCGCGCTCTCGCGTGAGTCCAAGCGCGTTTTGGCGCTGTTTGGTAAGACCCCCAAGAAGGTCGTTCCTTCCGTGGGCGATGAGCAGGAGTACTTCCTGATCAAGAAGGACGCTTACCGCAAGCGCAGGGACCTGGTCATCACCGGCCGCACCCTCTTTGGTGCTGCTCCCTGCAAGGGCCAGGAGCTCGAGGAGCACTACTTTGGCGCTATCCGCCCCACCGTCTCGGCCTATATGAAGGACCTGGACGATGAGCTGTGGGCGCTTGGCATTCCCGCCAAGACCAAACACAACGAGGTTGCTCCCTGCCAGCATGAGCTCGCCCCCGTCTATGGCGAGGTCAACGAGGCCATCGACCAGAATCTGGTCATGATGGAGAAGATGAAGCTCATCGCCTCCCGCCACGATTTGGTCTGCCTGCTGCACGAGAAGCCCTTCGAGGGCATCAACGGTTCGGGCAAGCACAATAACTGGTCGCTTGGCACCGAGTCCGAGAATCTGCTCGATCCGGGCGACACCCCGCTCGACAACCTGCAGTTCATCGTCTTCCTCACCGCGGTGATCGAGGCCGTCGATAACTATCAGGAGCTCCTGCGTGCCTCCGTTGCCTCGGCCGGCAACGACCATCGTCTGGGCGCCAACGAGGCTCCTCCGGCGATTATGTCCATCTTCCTGGGCGACCAGCTTACCGAGGTCGTCGAGAAGATCATCGATGGCAAGGCTTCCGTCCATGCCACGCGCGGCGTGCTCGACCTGGGCGCCGATACCCTGCCCAAGCTGATGCAGGACAACACCGACCGCAACCGCACCTCTCCGTTCGCCTTCACCGGCAACAAGTTCGAGTTCCGTGCCTGCGGCTCCGAGCAGAACGTCTCCGACTCCAACCTGGTGCTCGATGCCGCCGTGGCCAAGTCGCTCAAGTCCTTCGCCGACGCACTCGAGGGTACGCCCGAGGATAAGTTCCAGGACGCCGCGCTCGAGTACTGTAAGAAGGTGCTGACCGATCACCAGCGCATCCTGTTCTCCGGCGACGGTTACTCCGACGAGTGGCCCATCGAGGCCGAGAAGCGCGGCCTTGCCAACAACAAGACCACGGCCGACGCTCTTCCCGCCTTTGTTTCCGATAAGGCTATCGCGCTCTTTGAGGAGACGGGCGTTCTGACCAAGGCCGAGGCTCAGTGCCGCTACGACTGCAAGCTCGAGAAGTACAACAAGCTCATGAACATCGAGGCTACCACGATGATTCGCGAGGCACGTCGTACCTATCGTCCGGTCATCACTGCCTATGCCACCAAGGTCGCTAAGGGCCTTGAGACAATTCGTGCCGCCGGTGCTGAGGCCGCCATGCAGTGCGAGCAGAACACGCTCAACAAGCTCTGCAACGGTATCACCGCCATCAACGACTCCATCAAGGCGCTCGATGCCGTGCATCAGAAGGCCGAGGCTCTCGATGGCCAGGAGCAGGCCAATGTGTATGCACACGAGGTCGTTCCCGCTATGGATACGCTGCGTGCCTCCGTGGATGCCATGGAGGAGATCGTGGCCGCCGACTACTGGCCGGTTCCGACCTACGACGACATTCTGTTCTACGTGTAGGGCATAGCCAACATATCGTCACGGTATTAAGCCGGGGTCCGCATCGCGCGGGCCCCGGCTTTTTGATTGCGAAGGACGCTTTGGAGTCCGTTTTGCCGCCGATTTGCCGGGGTCCGCACCCTGTTGGGCTCGAATCCCGGCACATGGGTAGAAAAAAGCCCGCCACCGCGAGGGTAACGGGCTTCTCGTTTTAAATGGTGCCCCCAGCGGGATATCCGCGTGCGGCTGGCGCCGCCCGCCTTCGCTGCGTCGCTTCGCTCCTTGCGTGCTGCGCTGGAAAACGCTTCGCGTTTCCTCAGCTCCGCACCCTGCCGGGTTCGAATCCCGGCACATGGGTAGAAAAAAGCCCGTCACCGCGGGGGTAACGGGCTTCTCGTTTCAAATGGTGCCCCCAGCGGGATTCGAACCCGCGATATCCACCTTGAAAGGGTGGCGTCCTTGGCCGCTAGACGATGGGGACAGCGGGAAAGAGTATAGCAGACTTTTTTGCCGGCGCGTATATCGTTGGCAAACTGGAAAACCACCACACAGGAGCTGGCCCTCTCCCCCCGATCTTCAAAAATCTCAATCTATAACATCTGGGCGGGTAAATCGGCCTTATCTGTTACAGATTGAGACAAAATGCAGGCGTCGGGACGAACGTCTCAATCTGTAACAGTAAGACGACCTTTGGTGGTCTAGATGTTACAGATTGAGACAAACCGCTGGGACGGGTCAAAACCACCACAAAGGTGCCTGTCCCTTTGTGGTGGCGGGGCGTTAGGGGAGGAGCTTCATCGCGGCGTCGTGGGCGGCGTGCTCGTAGGTGTCGTCGAGGGGCTTGAGCGGCAGCAGGGCGGCGGCCTGTGCATCGCCACGGCGCTCAAGGGCATGGGCGATGAGCCAGTCGGCGAGCTCGGGGTTCTTGGGCAGTGCCGGTCCGTGTAGGTACGTGCCAATGACGCCCTTGTAGATGAGGCCCTCAAAGCCGTCGTCGCCGTTGTTGCCGGTGCCCGTGACGACAGATGTTCCGAGCGGCGTGGCCTCTGCATCGAGCAGGGTGCGGCCGCCGTGGTTCTCGAACCCCACAAAGGGCTCGGGTGCCAGGTCGGTCTTGACGGCGACGTTGCCTATCAGGCGGTCGGAGCCGCGCACGGTCTCGGCGGCGATGACACCTAGACCCTCGATGCGATTCTCGCCCATATAGTACGAACGACCGAGCAGCTGATAGCTGCCGCAGATAGCGAGCAACGAGCCGCCGTCCTCAACATATGTCGCAACCTTGTCCTTTTGAGCGAGCAGCTCGTGTGCCACAGCCAACTGATCGCGGTCGGCACCGCCGCCCATCATGACGATGTCGGCGTCGGTAAGATCGAGCGTCTCGCCCATGCGGACCTCGTCCACGCGCGAGGGAATGCCGCGCCAGGCGCAGCGGCGCTCGAGGGCGATGACGTTGCCGCCGTCGCCATAGAGGTTGAGGGCATCGGGATACAGATAGACGATGCGCAGCGGGCGCGGAAGCTCGACCGGCGCAATATCGGTGGGGACGGCGCTGCCATCGGTGCGTGTTACGGCGCAGGAGGCAACCGAGCTCGAATCGGCGTCTTTAAGTCCGTCGAGCTCTTTGACCAGCGGCGGGAATGCCGTGTAATTGGCGACGGCATAGAAGGTGTCATCGGCTGCCTCATCTGCCACGGCGCCGATCGCCTGCTCGATATTCGAGATGATGGCGGCGTCGATGCCGGCGTACTTCAGGCGCACCTGCATGTCGTGCGCGCGCGTACCCCCGGCAAAGGCGATAAGCCCTGGGGTATCGGCGATGCGCTCGAAGTCGACGTCGTAGATCCACGAGACATCGTGGCCGTCGGCGTCGTTGTCATTCAGGAAGAAGGCGCAGAGCCTGCCGCCTGCCGTTTTAATGGACTGGATCTGGCGATCGAAGCCCACGGGATTTTTGGCCAGGTTTGCCTCGACGGTACGGCCGGCAATCTCCCAGCGGCCCATGCGTCCGCCGGCGGGGACGTAGGCATCGAGCGTGGGCTGCAGATGCGCTGCGTCCACGCCCAACTCACGCGCCGCAAAGAAGGCAGCGGCAACGTTGTAGACCATGTACAGGCCGTTGTAGCGCGTGGCGATGTGCGTTGCGGGCGCTTTTGCCTCGGGTCCAAAGGTCAGGTCAAAGCCGTAGCCGTCGCAGCCGAGCTCAACGCCTGTCACGCGACGGACCAGCGCGGGGCGACCCCAACCGCACGAAGGACAATGATAGGCGCCGAGCTGGCCGTACTGCACATAGTCGTACTCCAGCGGCGCGTTGCATTGCGAGCAAAAACGCGAGTCGCTAATGCGATCGGACTCGGTGCCCGTGGCGCCGTCGATGCCAAAGGCGATGCTCGTATTGGGGACGCGTGCGGCGATCGAGGCGCAGAGCGGGTCGTCGGCGTTATAGATGAGCGTCGTTGCCGGCGAAAGCTCCAACGCGTGGGCTATGACGTCCTGGGTGTGGTCGATCTCGCCGTAGCGGTCCAGCTGGTCGCGGAACAGGTTGAGCAGCACAAAGTACGTTGGCTTGAGCTTGGGCAAGACGCGCACCGTGTAGAGCTCGTCGCACTCAAAGACGCCCACGCGCCTGCCGCTGCCGGCACGCTTAAGATCGCTGCGGCCCTCGAGCAGGGCACCCACCACGCCCGGCTCCATGTTGTTGCCGGCGCGGTTGCATACCACGGTGGCGCCGCTGGCGGCAACGGCGTCGGCGATGAGGTTGGAGGTGGTGGTCTTACCGTTGGTGCCGGTGACCACCACGCTGCGGTCGACAAGGCTCGCGAGGTCGCTTAGCAGCTCGGGGTCGATTTTCATGGCGATGCGGCCGGGGAGTACGCCGCCCTGGCGCTTAAGGATGGAGCGCAGCCCCCAGCGGGCGATATCGCTCGAAGTGCAGGCGAGAGATGAGCGGAAGTTCATGAAGCCGTTCCTAACGTGAATGACATGGTCGTGGCGAGCGTGCCGTTAAAAGCCATAACGGCGCGCAAATTCCTGGGCAAGCTGCGATACGTCTTCGCAAGCGCTGGCCCAGGGGGCAAAGTCGGGAGTATCCGAGATGATGCCGTCGGCCTCCCAAACTGCCTGGTGCGAAAGGTCCCAGGGGTCGTGCGGCTCGGGCCGGCAGGGAAGATACGGCGTCTGATACATGGGGTTCAGCAAAAAGAACGCGCCGCCCTCGCAGCGGTTGGCAAACTCGCGTAGCGCGCGTGTCGCCGGGCGCATCTTGTTCGTTTTGAACAACAGGATCGTGCGGGCGAGTAGGTACCAGGGGGAGTTCTCGAGGGCATCGGCCCCCATCTGCTCCTCGAGCTGGTGGGCCAGGGCAAAAAAGCCGTCCTCGTCTTCCAGACGAGCGAGGGCGAGTAGCACGGTGCCGGCAGCTCGGGTGGGATAGCCTTCCGCCTTAAGAACACGGCGAGAATAGTTGACGGCAGCACGGTAGCGAGCGCTCGCCATGCACAGCTGCGAGATGGCCTCGAGCGTGTGGAGCCACCCGATAAGCGCCGGCTCGCTCACGGTGAGATCGGCCGCCGTCACACCGTCTGCCAGCACCTTGTTGGTCCAGTAGTGCGGGGCCTCCATATCGAATCCGGGCACGCTTTGCCGCAGGTAATCGGCTGTGGTCGCCTCGAGCTTCATCAGGTCGCCCAGGCAGGCGTCGACGGGCGTGTCCGCCAAAATGATGGCAAGCAGCTGGGCATCGAAGACATACGCATCGACGCGGACGATCTTGAGCAGCTCATCGCGCATATCGTCGAACAGGCGGTTGCGCGTCTGCTCAAACTCCTCATCGCTGCCCATATCCTCGATACGATGGAGCTCGTCGAGCAGGTGGCGGTGAACGCCGGCATAGGACAGCAGCGCCTGGGCATGCTCGGTCTGCGCATACTTATGAGGGTTGACGCTTACGTCGTTATGGACAAGATCGCGTGCTGCATCGGTGAGTTCGGGGTGCGACGCAACGTAGGCGCGCTCCAGGTAGGCGGGGATGTAGACGCTCGGATCCATTAGAGGTCTCCTCCCTTAAACGGCAAGCCCTGCTCGGCCGCCCGCAGGATGCGCTCGTCGATCTGGGAACGCACGATATCGTTGGTGGCGACCCAGGCGGCAAAGCTGGCGTTGTCGGGGGCGCCCAAGCCCTCCTGCAGTACCGGTGTCGCTTCGGACAGCGCAAGGACAAGCTCGTCGGTGGAGCCCACGCCCACGTTGACGCGGGCATAGACGCCATCGGGAAACTCGGTTTGAAAGTAAAGCGCCTCGGCTGCGTGCGGGCACGAGTGCGCAAGGATGCGCAAGTAGTGCTCGGCGCCCTCGTAGTCCAGCTCGCGCCAGGCAGCGCTCATCAGCGCGATGAGCGTCCACGGGTCTAAGTCGCGCTCCGCGTCCTTGGGACGACGGCGCAGCGGCGTGTTGGCGAGATAGGGGACGGAGTGGGCAGAGCGAAAGCGTTTGAGCTCCTCGGCGGGGTATTCGAGTTTTGCCATGGCGAGCATCGCAGTGTGGCGGACACCGGCCGGATCGTTGGGGGCAAAGTCCAGGCTGCGGTTTGCGGTTTCGAGCGACATGCGGTAACGGCCGCTAATGAGGGCGCGCGACGCAAGGGCGGCAAGCCAGCGCAGGTAGGGGCGGCGTGTAAGGTCGCCTGCGGCCTCGCGCTCGTAGGGGTCCTGCGCCGAGGCGATCTTGAGTGCCAGGTCGTGCTCGACTTCATCGCGCTTGGATACCAAGTACTGTACGTACTCCTCGTTGGAGTTAGCGGTGAGGGCGGTCAACATGCGCTGAGCGTCCCAGTTGGTCGGGTCGAGCGCGGCTGCCTCGCGAAGCATGTTTTCGGCAGCGGTCTCTTCTTGCTCTGCCTGGGTATCGTCAGGGATAAAGGGAATGCGGTAGTCGACAGCCTCGACCACCTTGGCAATCAGATGTCCGGCGCGGTCGCGGTCGTGCACGATGAGCGGCGCGGGGTTGCGGGTGAATTGTTCCATCAGACGCTCTACGGCAGGGCCGTCGGTGAGCGGGATATTGTCGCGGCGCAAGGCCTCAAGAACGAGGCGATGGCAATCTTCTTGAATGGGATCGAATGCCATGGGGCCTCCTTTGCTGCGGTTAGGGTTCAAATGTCTCTATATAAGGTTCTAGTTTACCCGCATGAGGCACATTGGGAGTGCTGCACTTGGACATGCACCTTTGCACCACGAAGACGGATGTCGCACAAATGTCGGCACCTTGGACGACCGAGTGGTATCACGGTGCCGCAAACGGTCGATTTTTGGCGGCGAACGGTGTGTCTTTTGGAGGGGCACAGTCCTGCCCTGGATATGTGGTCAACCTTGATAAAACGTTTGCCCAGCTTGGGAGTATGAATGCCGCATAAGGGTCTTCAGGGATAGAAAAAACGTTTCATCATTGTCGACTTTCGGTAAATAACTGACCAACCAGAACGGTAAAATAATATTTGTCTGAGCGTTGAGACGTTTAGACATCGCGCATTGTCATCGCCGGCAACGCGCAAAACGGTCCTAACGGAGCCAATCGGGTGCTCCGTTATATACGCAAGTCTAAGAGGGGCTTGTTTAGGAGGCACAGTATGGGACGTTTTACCAATCCTCGCGATCTGTACTTTGGTGAGGGCGCTCGCCACGAGGTGAAGAACCTCAAGGGCAGCAAGGCCATCATCGTGACCGGCGGCGGCTCCATGCGCCGCGGCGGTTTTTTGCAGGACGTCGAGGCCGACCTCAAGGAGGCCGGTTTCGAGGTCAAGCTGTTCGAGGGCGTCGAGTCCGATCCGTCCGTCGAGACGGTCATGAAGGGCGCCGAGGCCATGACCGAGTTCCAGCCCGACTGGATTATCGCCATTGGCGGTGGCTCGCCCATCGATGCCGCTAAGGCTATGTGGCTGTTCTACGAGTATCCCGAGGAGACCTTCGAGGAGGCAGTCGTCCCGTTCTCCTTCCCGGAGCTCCGTCAGAAGGCTCACTTCTGCGCTATCTCCTCTACCTCCGGCACCGCTACCGAGGTCACCGCGTTCTCCGTCATCACCGACTACGCCAAGGGCATCAAGTACCCGCTGGCCGACTTCAACATCACCCCTGATGTCGCCATCGTCGACCCCGAGCTCACCTACACCATGCCCGCCAAGCTGTGCGCTCACACCGGTATGGACGCTCTGACTCACGCCATCGAGGCCTACGTCTCCACCGCTGGTTCCATGTACACCGACGCCAACGCCCTGCATGCTATCCGCGAGATCGTCGAGTGGCTGCCCAAGTCCTATCAGGGCGATCATGAGGCCCGCCAGCACATGCACGACGCCCAGTGCATCGCCGGCATCGCCTTCTCCTCGGGTCTGCTGGGCATTGTCCACTCCATGGCTCACAAGACCGGTGCCGCCTTTGAGGGCGACCACATCATCCACGGTTGCGCCAACGCCATGTACCTGGGCAAGGTCATCCAGTTCAACGCCAAGGACGCTCGCGCCAAGAGCCGCTACGCCTTCATCGCCAAGGAGATCCTGCACCTCGCCGGCGAGACCGAGGACGAGCTGGTCGAGGCCCTGGTCCAGGAGATTCGCGACCTCAACGACAAGCTCGACATCCCGCAGGGCATCAAGAACTACGGTGCCAAGGGCGTGAAGGCCGACGAGTCCATCATCGATTACGATGAGTTCGAGGCTAAGAAGCACGACGTTGCCGCCAACGCCATCCTCGACGCCTGCACGGGCTCCAACCCGCGCCAGCCGTCTCAGGAGGAGATGGAGCAGCTGCTCGAGTGCGTCTACACCGACACCCCGGTCACGTTCTAATCGGCACACATTGTTCTGATAAGGGTCTCGCGCTCTGTGCGCGGGACCCTTTTTCTATGGTGCAATCTAACCTGTCCTCAATGCGCCAAGTTGCCACAAGGGGACAGGTGGCTTTGCACCAATCGTTGTTTGATGAAGGGCGGATTCTCGTATGGCGCTTCCTATGGTTTATGGCGGTCCCGGCCGGTATGTTCAGGGGCCGGGCGAACTTTCGCGTCAGGGCAGATATTTGTCATGGTTGGGCTGCGCTGCCTATGTCTTGTTTGACCAGGGCACCGAGGATCGGCTGTGCAGGCAGATCGTCGATGGATTTCTGGACGAAGATCTAAGCGAGCCGTTCTTTAAGATTTATGACGGTCCGTGTACGGAAGAGGCCGTTGTCGAAATGGCCAAGGAAGCCCAGGCTGAGTATTGCGACATGGTGGTGGGTATTGGCGGCGGCAAGATGCTCGATATCGCCAAGGCCGTTGCGTTTTATGCCGAGTTGCCGTTGTGCGTATGCCCCACGGCGGCTTCGATGGACGGTCCGTGCAGCGCGATTTCGGTGCTGTATCACGAGGATGGGTCGTTCGATCGCTATCTGATGCTCGAAAAGAATCCAGATTTGGTTGTGGTCGATACCTGCGTGGTCGCGGCGGCTCCGCTGCGTATGACGGTCGCTGGCATGGGCGACGCACTGGCAACGTACTTCGAGGCGCGTTCGTGCGCCGCGGCGCACGGTACCAACGAGCACGGTGGCGCGTCGGGACACTTGGCCTTGGTTGCGGCTCGTGCCTGCTATGACACGCTTATGGAGTTTGGTGTCGCTGCCAAGCGCGATCTTAAAAAGGGTCGTATATCGCCGGCGGTTGAGCGCCTGATCGAGTGCAATATCCTACTCTCGGGCGTCGGCTTTGAGAGCGGTGGCTTGGCGTTGGCGCATGCTATCGCCAACGGCCTGACGATTCTGCCCGAGTGCAAGGCCATGCATGGTGAGGCCGTGGCATTTGGCCTGGTGGTGCAGCTTCGTTTGGAGCGCGCGCCCGAGCTTGATCAGGTGCTCGAGTTTTGCCAGCGCGTGGGTCTGCCGACGACACTCGAGGAGCTGGGCCTTGGCGAGATTTCCGATGCCGACCTGTTGAGCGTTGCGGACGCAACTTTTAAGAACGAGCGCAATATGGCTAACGAACAGGCCAAGGTGACCAAACAAAAGCTCGTGCAGCTCATGTGCGAGGCATAGCTTGGCGCTTGATTGACCTTGTGCAATCGAGGCGGCGATAGGCCATAGGCTATTTGTCTCAAAGATGCGCCGCATGTAATTTGCCCGAGGCGTGGGCCGATGGCGTATCATTATCTTTTGCTTGTTTGCACTGCTCAGGGAGGGGCCGCGCATGGCGCAGGAACACGATCTGTTTGATGACATTATCGAGATCAGCAAGGGTTTCGACTTTCTTAAAAACCCGCTTGGCGGTGTGACCGATGCGCTCGATCCGTCGGCGCCGCAGTGGAATCCTGCCGACTACAAGGAGCGTCCGCGCGGCAACACCATTCCGTGCCTGACCTGCAAAAACGAAAAGAGTGGCTGCTCCGCGTGCATGGATGTGTGCCCGGTCAACGCTATCGAGGTCGAGGAAGACTCCATCGAGATTCTCGACTCCTGCCGCAAGTGCGGCCTGTGCGCCGCTGCCTGTCCGACCGAGGCAATCATCTCGCCGCGCCTGGCGCCCAAAAACCTGTATGACGACATTGTCTCGGCGGCAACGAGCCACGAGACCGCCTACGTCACCTGCACGCGCGCCCTCAAGCGCATGCCGCGCGAGAACGAGGTCGTCGTTGCCTGCGTGGGCGATATTACGGCCGAGACCTGGTTCTCGGTACTGGCGGACTATCCCAACGTGAGTGTGTACCTTCCGCTGGGCGTGTGCGATAAATGCCGCAACACCGGTGGCGAGGATATCCTGGGCGAGGCGGTTGCGAAGGCTGAGGAGTGGTCTGGCACGGGTATGGGCCTGGAGGTCGACCCCAAGAGCCTCAAGTGCCATAAGCTTCGCGAGTACGAGCGCAAGGAGTACATGGAAAAGATTGCCCGCACGACGGGTCTGACGGTGACCAAGCTCAACCCGGCGACGGCGGCGCTGGCCTCGGTGACGCAGAAGCTGAAGGCCCATCGCCATCAGATTACCCAGCTGGAGCGCACGCTCAACACCATGTGCGGCACCACGACGGCAAAGCGTCGCCGTTCGCTCACGCATGGGCGGCAGCTGGTGCTTTCGACACTGCAGAACCATCCCGAGCTTGCCCAGAACATGCAGGTGAGCACGCCGGAGTGCGATTTTGACAAGTGCACGTCGTGTGGCGAGTGCGTCAATGTATGCCCCACGTTCGCCTGCGATTTGGTGGGAAGCGGCCGCTTCGCGTTGGAGTCCACATATTGCTTGGGCTGCGGCGCCTGTGTCAAGGTTTGTCCCGAACATGCGCTCAAGCTGGTCGAACACGATGCGTCCAACTTGGTTGTCGTCGACCCCGAAGCCGAGGAAAAGGCCGCTCAGAAGGCCAAAGCCCACGAAGAGGCCCAAAAGGTAAAAGCCGAGGCGAAGGCCAAGCTCGACAAGATGCTCGACCAGGTGGAGAAGCTCGCGGACTAGCCAGCTACCCCAATCTCTGCTTCATTTGCGCCGCCGCGGTGTCCGGATTCGCCCGGATGCTGTGGCGGCGCTATACTTATGCAGTTTGAAGTACCTGTACCAAAAGGAGCTGTCGTGTCCCTTTCCATCGGTATCGTGGGCCTGCCCAACGTGGGCAAGTCGACGCTGTTCACCGCGCTTACCAAAAAGACCGGCCTTGCCGCCAACTACCCGTTCGCCACGATCGACCCCAACGTGGGTATCGTCGATGTGCCCGATAGCCGCCTGCAAAAGCTCGCCGACATTGTCAACCCTGGCCGCATTGTGCCGGCTACGGTCGAGTTTGTCGACATCGCGGGCCTGGTGAAGGGTGCCAACGAGGGCGAGGGCCTGGGCAACCAGTTCTTGGCAAACATTCGCGAGACCGACGCTATCTGCGAGGTCGTGCGCTACTTTAAGGACCCCAACGTCATGCGTGAGGTGGGCCGCACGGGCGAGTTCGTCGATCCCGCCGGCGATGCCGACACCATCATGACCGAGCTCATCCTGGCCGACATGGGCACGCTCGAGAAGCAGCTGCCTAAGCTCGAGAAGGAGGCCAAGCGCGACAAGGAGCTCATGCCCAAGTTTGAGGTCGCCAAGCGCCTGCTCACCTGGCTCAACGAGGGCAAGCGCGCCGCGTCCATGGAGATGACCGACGAGGAGCGCGCCGCTGCGAAGGGCCTGTTCCTACTCACCATGAAGCCCATCTTGTATGTGGCCAACGTGGACGAGGACATGCTCAACGAGGACCTGGCGCCCATCGATGGCGTCAAGCCACTGCCGATCTGCGCCAAGATCGAGGCCGAGCTTTCCGAGCTCGATCCCGAGGATGCGGCCGACTACCTGGAGAGCCTGGGCCTGGAGCAGCCCGGCCTGGACGTGCTCGCGCAGGCAGCCTACAAGCTGCTCGGTCTGCAGTCGTTCTTTACGGCTGGCGAGATGGAGGTCAAGGCCTGGACGGTGCGTCAGGGCGCGACCGCCCCGCAGGCCGCCGGTGTCATCCACACCGACTTTGAGCGCGGCTTTATTAAGGCCGAGGTCATTGGCTATGACGACTACATCGAGCTCGGTGGCGAGCAAGGCGCCAAGGCTGCAGGCAAGCTGCGCATCGAGGGCAAAGAGTATGTCATGGCCGATGGCGACGTCGTGCACTTCCGCTTTAACGTGTAAGGACGGCGAGCATGTTTAAATATGGAAAAAAAGCTGGCTACATGGGCATCGCGCTGCTGGTGCTTGCAGTGCTTCCGCTGGTGGTCGCAGCGTTTGTAATCCCTAACATTGGTCCCGAGGTGGCAACAAAGTTTAATGCCGCCGGTGAGGTGACGCGCTGGGGCAAGAGCTATGAGCTGCTGGCGCTGCCGGTACTCAACCTGCTGCTGAGCGTGGCGACGTACTTTACGGCGGGACGCCAGGCAAAGAACAATGAGGACTCCGCCGCCATGGCGCGCATCGTGTGCGAGCGCTACCTGCGAAACGGCTGCATCACGGGCGTATTCCTCAACGTAATTAACGTCTACTTTATGTATTCGGCGATTACCGGCACAGGCTTTGGCCTGGGCTTTTAGCTTGCGTCTTTAGGCAACGAGCCTGCAAGCATATTCGATGGCTGCTGCGAGGCCGCCGCTCGATCGTGGTTGAAAGACCACATCGGCGGCGGCCTCGTTTTCGTATCCGGCACCGCGAAGGCAGAGCGCGATACCGGCTTCCAAGAGAAGGGGCAGGCCACACTGGCTGGTTGCGATTACGGCAGCCTGATTGAGTGAGCAGCCGTGCGCTTGGCATTGGATGGCAAGTTCACCTTGCGCCGGGCAAGGGACCAAAACGGCGGCGACGCGACTTGATAGCAATGCAAATGCTGTGCGCTCATCGGGCGAAAGGCATTCTGCTTCAACGACGACGAGCTTGGGCGGTGCGCTGTTTGTGCGAAGCGTGGCTCGGTACATGCGGACCGAAGAACCCGACATAGAAAACTCCTGTATATTGGGCAAAACGTAAACTATAGTTTACGTTTTTGTTTTGCTCAATTTCAAACTCGTCTGCATGAACGAACATGCGAAACAGATTCTTGGCGAGCGAGTCGAGCGGACGCGCAAGGCCCTTGGTATCTCCAAGGTTGATTTTTGTGTGGCAACAGGAATCAGCCGACCCTACCTCGACCGAATCGAAGATGGGACGGCAAATTTCACGCTCAAGGTTCTATTTAAGATCGCGCCCGCACTCGGCATGACGGTGTCAGAGCTTCTCGAGGGCATTGAGTAGGCGTTTTTGCTAGATTTGTCGTTTGCTGAACGGGTCCCCCCCGACGGCGGCGTGCAAAAACCCGAGTATTCAGCATCCCTCAATAAATTGACAGCAACCGAAGGCGCAAATACGATGCTTGCTGTTTTTGATTATCCACAAAATTCATTATTATGAGGAATAATAGACGCGTGGGACGAGCCTATCGAACCGAAAAGCGATTTACAGCTAGCGGTTTTAACGTTTCTGGAAGGGGCGGGTGCTGAAAACTCCGCTTTTTGCACGTTCCGAGAGGTACCACGTGCCCTACAAGGCCCAAAGAGGCGGATTTTGTTTTAGCTACACCATCGGGATGCGGTCATGGTTGACTTGGCTGTAGAACAGGCGCTGAATCTCGGCCGCATCACGTGACTGGCCGAGCGCCCACATGGTCTTGGCCACGAGCGTTTCGGTGGTCATATCGTCGCCGCGCAAAATACCCGGATGGTCGGCGTAGGCACGGCCGACCTCATAAACACCCAGATCGAGGCCCTCTTCGGGGACCTGTGTGGTCATAACGACGGTGCGACCCGAATCGACCCAGCGGAAAATTGCCTCCTGGAATGACTCGCCGGACTCGCCAAACTCGGGAATACCGCCAATGCCAAAGGTCTCCAGAATTACGGCGTCGTAGCTATCGGTCAGGGCGTCCAATATGCCTGGATTCACGCCGGGTGTGAGCTTAAGGACAAACACGCGCGGGTCGATACTGTCGTAGAAACGAACCGGGTTCTCATTCTGGTGGGTGCCGTGGAGCCCGTTACGCACGATGCGGTCGTTGCGGATGTAGGCAATGGGCGGATAGTTGACGCTGATGAACGCGTTAAAGCTCATGGTGCGCTGCTTGCGGGCGCGCGTGCCGGCGATGGCCACACCGCCAAACACGATTGAGACGTCGTGCGAATGCTCGTCAAGCGCATAGAGCAGGCTCTGGTACAGATTGAGCTTGGCATCGGTAAAGGGGTTGCCCATGGGCTTTTGCGAGCCGGTGAGCACGATGGGCTTGGGGCTGTCCTGAATCAGGTAAGAAAGCGCCGCCGCGGTGTAGCTCATGGTGTCGGTGCCGTGCAGAATCACGAAGCCGTCGTGGTCGGCATAGCCCTTGACGATGACGTCGCGGATACGCATCCAGTCACTGGGACGCATATTGGTGCTGTCGATGTTCATGGGCTGCACCACGTCGAGCTCGCAGAGGCCCGAGATCTCGGGGACGCTCTGGGCGAGTTCCTCACCGGTTAGGGCGGGGGAGAGGCCGTTGCCGTCCTCGGTCGATGCGATGGTGCCGCCCGTGGCGATGAGAAGGATGCGCTTCATGCTGTTATTCCTATCGTATTTGCCGCCGCAGAGGCGGAGTCGTTCGGCAGTATTGTGGCACAGGGTGTCCAATGTTCAAACGTATTACATCATCTGTAACGTTTGGTAACACTTCAATTGCCGTCAAATAGGGGCCCAGGTCGTGCGTTTGCCGTGCGCTGATGGCTGCGAGGGACGAGAAACCCCATATAACGTGTACACTATGAAAGTTATTCTCGTTTATTCGCGCGGGTGGGCATCGGCTCCCCGCCAACAAGAGGGGGAAACCATGGATCAAAAGGCTTCCGCAAAGGTCCTCGTACTCGACTTTGGTGCGCAGTACGGTCAGCTCATTGCCCGTCGCGTCCGCGACCTCAACGTGTATTCCGAGATCGTTCCCTGCGACATCTCGGCCGATGAGATTCGCGAGATGAACGCCTCTGCGCTCATCCTTTCCGGCGGCCCGGCCTCCGTGTACGCCGAGGACGCTCCGTCCATCGATCCTGCCATCTTTGACCTGGGCCTTCCCGTCCTGGGCTTCTGCTACGGCCATCAGATCACGGCCGTGACGCTCGGCGGCAAGGTCGGTCACTCCGAGGTGGGCGAGTACGGCCGCGCCACTATTACGCGCACTGCCGGCGCCAAGCTCTTTAACTCCACGCCCATGCAGCAAACCGTGTGGATGAGCCACCGCGACGCCGTTTCCGAGGTGCCCGAGGGCTTTACCGTTACCGCCAGCACCGACGTGTGCCCGGTTGCCGCCATGGAGTGCGTCGAGCGCAAGATTTTTACCACGCAGTTCCACCCCGAGGTCAAGCACTCCGAGTACGGTCAGCAGCTGCTGAGCAACTTCCTGTTTGAGATCTGCGGTCTGGAGCCCAACTGGAGCATGGACAACCTGGTCGAGACCATGACGGCCGAGTTCCGCGAGAAGGTCGGCGACGACCGCGTGATTTTGGCCCTGTCCGGTGGCGTCGACTCCTCCGTCGTGGCTGCGCTGGGCGCTCGCGCCGTGGGCAAGCAGATGACCTGTGTGTTCATCAACCACGGCCTGCTGCGCAAGGGCGAGCCCGAGCAGGTGGAGGAGGTCTTCACCAAGCAGTTCGATGTCGACTTTATCCACGTTCACGCCGAGGACCGTTATGCCGAGCTTCTGGCCGGCGTGACCGAGCCCGAGGAGAAGCGCCGCATCATCGGTACTCAGTTCTGGAAAGAGTTCTTCGCCGTGGCGCAGCAGCTCGAGACCGATGGCAAGTCGGTCAAGTACCTGGCTCAGGGCACCATCTACCCCGACATCATCGAGTCTGGCGCTCGCAAGACGGGCGGCAAGACGGCCACCATCAAGAGCCATCACAACCTGATCCCGTTCCCCGAGGGCGTACACTTCGACCTCATTGAGCCGCTTGATCACTTCTTTAAGGACGAGGTCCGCGCGCTTGGTCTGGCACTGGGCCTGCCGGGTCATATCGTGTTCCGTCAGCCTTTCCCGGGCCCGGGTCTGGCCATCCGCATCATCGGTGCGGTCGACAAGGAGAAGCTCGAGATCCTCAAAAACGCCGATGCCATCGTGCGCGAGGAGCTGGATGCCTACAACCAGCGCCTGTTTGAGCAGACCGGCGAGCGCAACTCCGAGCACAGCTGCTGGCAGTATTTCGCGGTCCTGCCCGACATCAAGTCCGTTGGCGTTATGGGCGACGAGCGCACCTATCAGCGCCCGATCATCCTGCGTGCCGTCGAATCCAGTGATGCCATGACCGCCGACTGGGCCAAGCTGCCCTACGATGTGCTGGCCCGCATTTCCGGCCGCATCGTTGCCGAGGTTCCCGGCGCCAACCGCGTGTGCTACGACATTACGTCCAAGCCGCCCGCGACCATTGAGTGGGAATAGAACCGCACATTATTGTGAGGTAGTTTTCTGAGTGATTCTGGAGTTATTTTGGGACTCCAGAATCACTTTTCATATGCTCTGATAACCTCACAACCACTTGATATAAAGACTCTAAAAGGCGCTTGAAAAGGCACTTTTCTGTTTCCGTATAGGCTTTCTATCTCGAATTACGCTGATAATTGCGCGCATTGGCGGGGACTCTAGAAGCACTAACATCACAATAAAGTGAGGTTTTACCAGCACATCTGCCTATGCACCGAGAGACATGCACTCACGGCTTTTCAACTAATAGTTATGGCTGGTTTTTTCTGTACTCAAAATGCACCCATCGAATAAGTGCACGATTCATCTTGTGCTTTTCTAATCGTAGGGTCCGAGGAACTTGTGAGCATCAAGATGAATCATATGGTCAGGATCCTCCGCGCACCATGCTTCGGTTTCCCAGGCGAGATCAGTTAGGTATTTGCGCATAACAGCACGATCAGGGAAACAGGAGACGTATACGATATGTCCCTTTGCGCCCTGGAACAACTCGCCCAGATCCTTCTTACGAATCACATCAATGGGGCCATGCGTGCTGGATGCCTCCATAAGGAAGAGCCAACCTTTGTCTTCCATCCACACAATCAGGTCGGGGGCCTTTCCATGCTCGGGAATTGTGATTCCAAAGCGATCAAGGATTGGATGGCTGCTTCTATCTTGCTTTTTATCGGTATCATCAATGAAGACAACCTCTCCACCTGGAGTGTATCGAGGGCAGAACTCTTCGACCATTGCTTTTATCAGGAGGTTCTGTCCTCCAGCAGATAAGTTCACCACAGAACCATCGGGCATACTAACGGGAACTTTGTTCATTCCCCTCGAATCAGCTTTCTGCTCTTTCCATCTTTCTATGTTTCCGCTTTTACCCTGCGCTTTGCCAATCGTAGACAAAGACAGAACGGGCGGATCCTATAATGTGATTATGTGTTCTTTGGCCGGTAATTAAGTCTGCGAAAGGAGGGTTGACATGCCAGCGACATATACCCCGCTAAGATTTCCTGGCGGAAAAACAAAACTGTACGACTTCATTAAGCCTATTGTTGCAGCATCTATTCCTCAAAGCGGACGGTACGTTGAGCCTTTTGCGGGTGGAGCCGGCCTGGCTATGAAACTGCTGCTAAAAGGTGATGTTTCTGAAGTTGTGATTAACGACTATGATCGCCTTGTATATTGCATTTGGAAATCAATTCTGTCGGAAGACGACGCTCTGATTCATTTCGTTGAATCTGTCGATATCTCCATTGACGAATGGAACAAACAAAAGCATGTCGTATCAAACCAACAAGATTACGATGATGAGACGCTCGGGCATGCGGCTTTTTACCTAAATAGAACCAACGTCTCTGGCATCCTAATGGGCGGACCCATTGGAGGAAAAAACCAAACAGGCAATTTTAAAATCGACGCAAGATTCTCAAGAGATGGCCTTATCAATAAGATTATTGCTATAAGAGAGGTCGGGGATCGAATAAGTCTTTTCAACTACGAAGCAGCTGATTTCATTTCGCAAATCCTTCCGCGTTACGATAAAGAATCGACCTTTATCTACTTCGATCCGCCCTATGTCGAAAAAGGCCCGCAACTTTACAAGAATGCTCTTTCTCAAAACGACCACGCATCTTTGGCCAAAGCCATTTCTGCTCTTGAGACTTCAAAATGGATTGTCACATACGATGACTGCCCGTACGTTCGAGAGTTGTACTCTCCATTTGAAGCGCTTCCCATAGAGGTTGGCTATAGCGCCGGAAGCAAACGAGTTGGCATCGAGATAGCATTCTTTAGCAAGGCGGTATCAGAAACTAGGGGTACTAATGGTTAAGAAAATCGAAGTCATTTCATATCGGAAGCTGAAAGACACCGCTCTTGAGTTCACCCCTGGAATAACGGCAATCTCCGGAACAAACGGAACTTGCAAAACGTCGCTGCTTCACATGATTGGTAATTCTTTCCAGAAAGTCACGACGAAAGATCCCCGATTAAGCGACAACTCGTGCCTAGCGGTTATTAACCGCCTAAATGCGACCGTCAATCCTAAAATTGAAGCTCTTACCAGAGGCGACAAAATTCACAATGATCCGGGAAACGGCGCTAAGGGAACCTTGTTCAAAGTTCATTATGACGACGGAACAGCGTTGGAGTTTCGGAAGCATAACTCAAAGAACGCAACCGGCGACCGATTCTCCATTAAACCCTACTACAAAGAGAACGGGCATGAATCGCTTCCCGCTGCACCCGTGGTATACCTCAGCCTCGCACGCCTGTTTCCATATGGTGAGTTCTTAGACGATGACAAAGTATCAAAAATCCAAGAGAAACTTCCTCAGGCACACTTAGATACATTGTTTGATAATTACAAGACCTTCACGGGTATCGAGGTCTCAAATCCCTCGGGCCAGAAAATGGGTGGAATCAAGACGAGGGTTGACTTTTCAACCAGCCAGGACGGAATCGACTCCAACACAATTTCAGCAGGCGAGGACAATCTGTTCATTATTCTGCTGGCGCTTCAGACGCTTGCGTATTATTGCGAGTGCCTTGTCGCCGGTGCCAAGAGTGAAGCGATTCTCCTAATCGATGAGATAGACGCAACGCTCCATCCTTCATTCCAAATCAAACTGTCTGAGCTGTTCGCAAAATACTGCGAAAAATACCCGATTCAAGTTATTTTCACCACGCACAGCCTTACGTTGCTGGAACAGCTTCTTAAGGAAAACCGAAATGTTATTTATTTTCGCGATAACCTCACGTCCGTTCTTTCAATGCCCAACCCGGACATGTATAAAATCAGAATGGATTTACAGCAGAAAACCCACCGGGAGGTCTATCTCAAGCAAGTTGTTCCAGTGTTTACCGAAGATGAGGAGGCGCGATTCTTCATTGATATTTTGTTTGACTTTTTTGAAAAGAACACGGCCAGTTTCGCGAAAGTTCGACGAACCATTCATTTAGTTGAATGCACAATTGGATCAAACAACCTCCTTTCTCTTTTTAAAGATTCGGTTATCAGGCAGTCAACAATGGCGTCCATTTGCGTTCTTGACGGGGACCAAACGGGAAATCCCGCATTTAATGTTGTAGCCCTTCCCGGAGGCGAGGCCCCCGAGTCTTTCATTTATCGGCATTGCGAGGAAATGTTCGCAGCGGATGATCCTTTCTGGTCCGACGAGTTCATTCTGTCTCGGGGATACAGCAAAACGTACTACCTTCAAAACATCAAGCAAAGGTACGAAGAGGTCGATCAAAAAATCGAAGAGGCTCGCTCGAGAGGCGAGTCAACGGCAGGGATGCGGAGAAAATATCAAAAGGCAATCTTCCATAACGAGGACGTAAAAGAATTTTTTGGGTATGCATTTATTAATTGGCTCAATAGCCCCGACAATCAAACATCGATAAGAAAGTTCTTTAAGGCTTTTCATTCGATGTATCTAAGGGTTATCCCCTACCACGGAATCGATGCCGCGATTTGGCCAAAAGAGGAGTCCCTTTCTCTACCTAACCCCACATCCCAGAGTGACGCCTAAAATAATGAAAATTCGTGAGTCAGTTTTGATTACAAACAATCACGGTGTTTTCGGGCGTTTTCGGTAACTGCGGCACACCAGAGCACATGACAGTGCACGACAGGATAAAAAATCACCGTAGAGTGGGAGTAAGAAATCCTTGGTTATGGGGGTATAAATCGCAACATCAGGCAGAAATGCCCTCATAACTATATGAATCAATAATTTGGAATGCTCCCCGGTTATCCGAGGAGCATTCATTTTTTGAGCCAAGCTATCTTTCACATCAGGAATTACGCCACATGCGCAAGATAAAGACGCCGAACGTTAATATCAAATCTGTACTTTTATGCTTAAAATATGATAATATTCAGCATGAAAGTACACAAGCACGCGAAGAAGGTACGCGATGGTTCTGGTTGAAATGGCAGAAAGCGGCAACGGCTACGTGACCGCCTCGCAGGCGACGGAGGCCGGCGTTCCTAGGCGAAAGCTCACCGAGGCCGTCAGAAAGGGGAACCTCGTCCAGGTCGCCCGCGGTCTCTACGCGCTGCCCGAGACCTGGGAGGACCCGTACCTCGTCGCGCAGCACAGGTTCGCACGCGGAGTCTTCTCCGATGACACCGCGCTGTTCCTGCACGGGATGACCGACCGTGCGCCCTTCTCCCTCACCATGACGTTCCCGAGGGGATACAACGCCACGCCCGCCAGGGAGGCGGGCATCATCTGCCGCACCTGCGCCGACGACGTGCTGGACCTCGGGATCATGGAGCTAACCACCCAACATGGAAACGTTGTCAGGGTCTACGACCCGGAGAGGACGCTCTGCGACCTGGTAAGGGGCCAGGGAACGGTGGACTCGCAGGTCGTGATCCCGGCGATGCAGTCCTATGCGAAAAGTCCCAAGCGGGACGTGCAGAAGCTCGTCCGGTACGCCCGCAGCCTCGGCGTCGAGAGGAAGATCCGCAACTACCTGGAGATGCTGCTGTGAGAACCAAGAATGCGATGCAGCTCAAGGCCCGCATCAGCAACATGGCCAAGGAGGCTGGCATCCCTGCCCAGGCGATGATGCAGAGCTATCTGCTGGAGAGGCTGCTCGAACGCCTCGCGGAATCTCCGTGGCGCGATAACGTCGTCATCAAGGGTGGCGTGCTCATCTCCTCCCTCGTCGGAGTGGGTTCCAGGACCACCATGGACCTGGACACGACGGTCAGGGGGTTTGATCTCACCCACGAGTCGGCGGAGAGGGCGTTCCGTGAGATCGCGGCGGTGCAGGCAGACGACGACTGGGAGTTCGAGTTCGACAGGACGGAGGATATCAGGGAGACCGATGACTACCCCGGCATCCGCGTGCACCTCAAGGCGAACTACGCTCCGATGTCCGCGCCCTTGACGGTTGATGTCACCACTGGGGACAGGATCACGCCCGAGGCCGTCGAGTACAGCTACCCTCTGCTCTTCGGTGAAGGCGAGATTACGCTCATGGCATACCCGGTCGAGACCGTTTTGGCCGAGAAGCTCGAGACCGTTGTGACTCGCGGCGTCGCCAACACCCGCCCGCGTGACTTCTATGATATCCACGTCCTTATGGGGACGATGGGGGAGGGTGTCGACATGCACACGCTCCGCGAGGCGCTCGACTCAACATGCGAGAAGAGGGGCAGCCAGGCCGCCATCGCCCGTTGGGCCGAAGTTCTCGACGACGTGGCAAGCGACGCGGCGATGCTGGCGCAGTGGGAGAAATACGTTCGGAAGAGTCCCTATGCGAAGGGGATCTTGCTCCAGGACTGCTGCGCTACGGCAAAGGCGACTCTCGCCAGCGTGATGGGCCAGCTATGATTTCTTATTTCGTCGTGACCCAGCGTGACCCCAGAGAATGTCCAGAATTGCTCGAAAAACCGTGACCCAAATTTGACCCCATGGATTTTCCTTAATTTTTGAGACTGGGTGCAAATAGGATTAACTGGAACAAACTGCGACAAACTGGAGCAAACTGGAGAGAATTTTTAACTATTGAGTGGGAGTAGGACGACGGGGTTCTGACCTGCGATTTTGAGTGCCGCACTATGCCGCTGAGTTTCGTTTCGTACGAGAGTCATGACAAAGCCACCAGCGACGGAGATGAGTAAAAGCGATTAAAGAGCCTCCGTTCCCTGCGTTGGGACGGAGGCTCTTTCTTTGCCGTTTTACTCCCTTGTCTCCGTTCGGGGATTATTTCTTGCTCATTTAGGGCTATTCGCGCTGAAAGATTTTGACTAGCTTGGTGTCCTTTATTTCGTAGACAATGTCTGCGACGTTCTCGACCAGCCTCTTATCGTGGGAGACGAACACTATCGTTCCGGCATAGGCGCTCATCATCTGCTCGAGGGCTTCGGCGCTCTTGATGTCCAGGTAATTTCCAGGCTCGTCCATGAGCAAGATGTTGTATCTGCCCAGCAGCATCTTCGCGAGTAGCAGCTTGATGACTTCGCCTCCCGAGAGAACGCCAACGTCCTTTGTCAGGTCGCGCGGTCCGATTCCCATAGAGGCGAGGATGCCTCGAATTTCGGTCATGCTGTACTCGCAACCATCCTGCATGAACGAGATCGCAGACTGACGGGCGTCGAACTTGTAGCCTGTTTGCTCGAAGTAACCGATCTCTGCCTTGGGAGAGATGTTGATACCGTCGGCGCGTCGAGCGATTGCCTTCAGCAGGCTGGTCTTTCCTGTACCGTTGCCACCGGTGATGGCCACTTTGGCACCGAGCGGTATCTCGAATTTCGCGTGGTCATAGAGCATGCAGTTGCCGAAGCTCAAGCTGAAATCGTCTGCCGAGATGGGAAATTTACTATGCAGTTCCAGGGCCTTGCTCTGGCGGAACCGCACGGCGCGAATGCTATCTGGGGCCTCAATCCCTTCGAGCGCTTCGAGGCGCTTCTCCATGTCCTTAGCCGCCTGGTACATCCTCTTCTGTTTGGTGCCGGTTGCTTTCTGATGCCCCAATCGACCTGCATACTCGTTGCTTTTTTTCGCAGCCTTCCGCTTGGCGTCGACCTGCCGTGCTTTTTTCCGTTGTTTTTCGATGGCGGCTTCGAGGCGATCGCGCTCGCGCATCGCCTCTTCGTATCGAGTCGCCTGAGCTTTGCGCTCTTCTTCTTTCTGTCGCAGATAGTCGGAGTAGTCACCCCAGAATTCGGAAATACCGCCGTCTTTGAGCTCCCAGATCTTGTCTACCACCTGGTCGAGAAAATGACGGTCATGGCTCACGATGAGCAGAGCCCCATCAAATGCCTTGAGTTGTCCGACGAGAAGGCGGATGCCGTCTTGGTCGAGGTGGCTCGTAGGCTCGTCGGCGAAGATCGCGCTTGCATGCTGGGAGAGTGCAGAGGCAATCTTGGCGCGTGTTTCCTCCCCGCCGCTCATCGTCTCCTGCGCCACTCCGGCGACGTTGAGACGGGAGAGCATCTCACCACTGCCCTGAGCCGCATCAAGGTCGAGTTCATCGAGTTGGCCGATGAGGGCAATGCTGCCGAAACGCCTGACGTCGGCGTCCGCAATGGTAAGATTGCCGCTCAGAATTTTAAGCAGGCTGGTTTTGCCTGCGCCATTGTCTCCCACCAAGCCGATGCGATCGTAGGAGTAGATTTCCAACTCTTCGATATCTAGGATATCGCGGCCGGCATATTCCAAAAAGATGTCTTTAGCTTTGACTATGAGTTCCATAGGTTGAACCGCCTTTTGTGTATTAGCGTTTTACTGGAAACGCAGCCATGCCAAAAAAGATTGCTCACGTCGATTTTTCGCCTTTGCCCAATTGCCGGCGCGAGCGTTTTGACCTTGCGCAAGCCGGCAAATCCGAAAATGATAGTTGGCGACGAATAAGGAGCGCGATGTGGGATGTCGGCGCAATACCTCGTCGTCGCAAGGGCTTGAAGGCTGACGCTTGAACCGATGGCTGCTGCCTCTTTTTTTGAGGCTTCGGTAGTTTGTGTGACAAGGGGCTAGCCTAGGCAGCAACGCTCTTCGC
>OLNM01000522.1_pt1 | contig 36409 bp, 30 predicted proteins | sample 1672391 | NCBI WGS metagenome assembly OLNM01 (sample SAMEA3136680, study PRJEB25190) | human gut metagenome | reverse complement strand
TATTTCCGATATTGATCAGAAGATCATTTCCATGTATGCCAAAGGAATGACTACCCGGCAGATTTCCGAAACCATCGAAGATATTTATGGCTTTGAAACTTCTGAGAGCTTTATTTCTGATGTGACTGATAAGATCCTGCCACAGATCGAAGACTGGCAGAACCGGCCACTGGACGAGGTCTATCCCATTCTCTACATTGATGCAATCCATTATTCTGTAAGGGATAATGGCGTGATCCGAAAGCTTGCTGCTTACGTGATTCTGGGAATCAACACGGAAGGAAAAAAAGAAGTTTTAACCATCAGTGTTGGCGATAACGAAAGCGCAAAATACTGGCTTTCCGTTATGAATGAACTGAAAAATCGTGGTGTCAAAGATGTATTAATCATCTGTGCCGATGGTTTAACCGGAATCAAAGAAGCGATCGCAGCAGCTTTTCCAAAGACGGAATACCAGCGCTGTATTGTACACCAGGTAAGAAACACGTTGAAATATGTCCCGGATAAAGACAGAAAAGCCTTCGCTACGGATCTGAAAACCATTTATCAGGCCACAGATGAAAAGAAAGCTCTGGCAGCCTTAGAGCGTGTAACAGAAAAATGGACACCGAAATATCCGAATTCCATGAAGCGCTGGAAGGATAACTGGGACGCAATCTCGCCGATCTTTAAATTTTCAACGACGGTCAGAACGGTGATTTATACGACAAATGCTATTGAATCCCTGAATTCTACCTACCGGAAACTGAATCGCCAGAGAAGCGTATTTCCAAGCGATACAGCTCTATTAAAGGCACTGTATCTTGCCACATTTGAAGCTACGAAGAAATGGACCAGTACGATCCGCAACTGGGCACAGGTGTATGGTGAACTGAGTATTATGTACGAAGGACGCCTCCCAGAGTAACGAATAAACAGGCGAATAAGACGGGCGGAAAACCGCCTGCTCTTGACATGCCATTCAACAACTGTTATATATAAAACAAGGGTGAGAAGCCTGATTTTCAGGCTTGCCACTCTTGCATATCATAGAAGAATCTTATTTACAGACTTTTTCTCACAGTCTCGAGCAATTAGATTTTTATGAACTGTTCTCGAAAGTATCAAGATGTTGTAGCTAAGTTTAAAGAGAAAAAACAGAAAGAGTACTTGTATAAGTATTTCCCACGTATTCTTTTAAAAACGTAGAAGTGCTATCTGTCATAGGTTTTTATCCTTTCTTCATAGTAGTTGTGGATGATTGACGATATGTTCTTTTTAACTGTTAATCATATCCATTACACTTGCAATAATATTCGACATCGGGATGCCCGCAAATGTATAAATAGCCGTTTTCTCGTAATAGTTTTAAACCTGCATTATAGCGTATATCGTTCGTGTAATGGTCCTTTTCTGCTAACTGGTTGATGGTATTGGCTCTGTTGTTATTGTTATTCATAGTCATCACCGTCTTCGATAAGTTCACCGCAGTCGGGACAGCATGGACAATGTTCGTCTTCGTCAAAAGACAGGTCAGCCATGCCCATTGTTTTTGACCAACGATAGCCACAGGCTGGGCATTCGTACGTATTGTCATCAATTTTGATTTTTCGTGCCATAGGTGTTCATCTCCTTTTTATTCCTGATGTTCTATCCATTTTTGGATTTTGTTACTGCGTGACGTATTACCAACAATTTTGTTGTAAATGTTCACAAAATCTGTGTTGCCAAAAGCTGTTGGTAAATCATTCTCTTCCAGATATGCATTGAATATGTCGATTTCTTTGTCAGATAAGATGTTTGTTGTTGTATCTGTTGTTTCGACAATGTCACCACAAGATTGCAGTGTGTGAAATAATTTTTCGTCTGAAATAATGTAACGGAATGATGTATCACAGTAAGGACAAGTGTGAATGATGGTGCGACGAATGTGAATCATATTGGATTGTTTGTGTTTTTCAAATAATAAATGGTGGCAACAGGAACATGCAAGCCATGATGTGTTCGATGGGTTTAAAATGGATGCTGGCATGATGAATGCTTTATCGTATAATAAAAATTGGTGCATCATATCAATCCTTTCTGTGCAAATTTTCATATATGCACTTGTTGTGTGTATTTTCTTGTAAATTTATAAAAAAAAAAAGAAACAGCCCGTGTGACCTGATTTGGGTTGCTGTTTCTTTTCTTGTAAGTACCATCTGCAGTCATATTATGAATATGATTAGCAATAAGGAACAACTGCTTGCAGAGGCTATCGATTATACAGATTTCCACCCGGCGGCGTTTATCGCCGCCTGTGTTTCTCATGTTTTTATAATTTTTTTTATTATAAAAGCAAAACGTGCTGAAACAAAAAAAGTCCCGCCCCTGCATAGGGGCGGGCTTATAGAAAGGATTGATTGGGAGAATGGTTTATTTTGATTCTACTGTCTTGTGACAATGTTTGCATTCATCATAAGCCTTTTTGTCAACGACATAGACTGTCTTTGTTTCAGCTGGATGGTGAATTGTAACTTTCACATCGTCTTCATAGTAGTTACGGCAAGTTGTGTTAGGATTTGCACGTTTTGCTAAAATCATATGCACGCCAACTTCTTCTGCAGTTTTAAACTGTTCACCACAACCATTGCAGATGTAACGTGGTTCTACAACAGTTTCATCCCAAGCGTCTTTTACAACAACAGTTTCGTCATGACCTTCTTCTTTATGATGAAGCCAATCATGGTCAGTCATTGGAATGTTCTTTGTGTAGCTGTCACCACAGTCTGGACAAGTGAAAGTCTTGATACCTTCTTCGGTGCATGATGCTGGTTTCGTAACTACACCGTCATCATAGTGATGACCAGTCGCTTTGATGCTCTCTGTGTAGCTATTGCCACAGTCTTTACAAGTGTAAGTCTTCACACCTTCTTCTGTGCAAGTAGGTGCTTTTGTTACGACACCATCATCATAATGATGACCTGTTGGTGCGATTTCTTCTGTCTTTGTCTTATGACAGATAGTACATGTGTAAGTCTTGATACCTGCTTCTGTACAAGTAGGGGCTTTCGTTACGACACCGTCGTCATAGACATGAGCATCTGTTGTTGGAATGCTTTCGGTATACGTATCACCACATGTCTTACATGTAAATGTCTTTACACCTTCTTCGTAGCAAGTGGGTTCTTTCGTAACGACACCGTCGTCGTAAGAGTGACCAAGTGCTTTGATTTCTTCCGTGTAAGTGTCACCACATGTTTTACATGTGAATGTCTTCACACCTGCTTCGGTGCATGTAGGTTCTTTTGTAACGACACCTTCATCCCCATGATGCTGTCCTCTTGTTTCAACCCATGCACCAGAACCATCTACATAATAATTTCCAACCCACTGATTTGTGACTTTACCACCAGAACTGTTCATGTAATACCATGTACCATTTACAGACTGCCAGCCTGTGAGCATCCATCCAGAACCATCAAACAGATAATCTGTTCCAGCAATCGTTTCCCAACCATTTCGGGTATATGTTCCATCAGAATGACGATACCACCAACGATTACCACTGGATATCCATTGACCAGTTGTTCTTGTTTGCGTCCAAAGACCAGAACCATTTACATAATAATTTCCAATCCATTTGTTGGTAGCCATTGCTCCGCTAGCTTCTACATAATAATTTCCAATCCACTTATTAGAAGCCATTGCTCCAGAACTTTCTAAGTAATACCATGTGCCATTGATATTTCTCCATCCAGTAGCCATTGCACCGGAGGAGTTTAGGTAATACCATGTACCACCAATGTTTCTCCAACCAGTTGCCATGTAGCCGTTGCTGTCAAACCAGTACCAAGTACCACCGATAGATTTCCATTGGTTTGCCGGATAAGAACCATTGTTCTCATGCCACCACCAACCAGTGTTATTATGTACCCAGTTAGCGGCATATACAGGCTGTGCAAGAGTTGTAACAGCTACCGCAACCGCAAGTGCAGACTTTAATAGTCTTTTCAATTTTTGATTTTTCAATTTGTATACCCCTTTCTTGTTTATGATTTACAACATTAAATTCCATGCTTTTCATTTTAAACGTGCGGTTTAAAAATGTCAATATACGGTAATCATTGTGATTATCATACCATCTCCCGGATAATGCACCTGCATCCTGATTATCATACAATCAAAAAGAAAGGATGTAGACTGTATGATAGCTGAACGTATAAAAATGTTAAGAGAGAATCAACATCTGTCCCAGACTGCCTTATCCAAACGATTAGGCATCACGAGAAGCAGTATTAACGCATGGGAGATGGGAATATCAACCCCATCGACAACCTATCTTGTAGAGTTATCCCAGATATTTCACGTATCGGTGGATTACCTGCTCGGTCTTGATAAGAATACAAGCCTTGATATCACAGGGCTTGACATGGAGCAGGTACGGATTCTCACAGACCTTGCGGAACACTTTCGCAAAGAGAAGAAAGTCAAATAAAGGAAATCGTTTACAGAGGATAATTGCATGGATGTGGTTATCCTCTGTCTGGTTGTCTGACTTTTTTTGCAAATTTTTTTTCATTTACATCAGATATGTTATCTTTTTGATTATAGCATATAGCGCTGTCTGGTTGTCTGGTTTTTTTTGAAGAATCTATATTACTTTTTAATCATATATATACTTTCCCTATCTATCGCACGTAAATATTATATGAACTAGATAGATTATTACATATATGTAAAAAAAATAAAAAACAAATGCGTAAAAAAAAACAGACAAACGGACAAGAACATATATCTGTAAAAATATAATTATCTTTCTGCCAAAAAAAACAGACAAACGGACAAGGCAAAACGAACGATGCAACATATCCGTTTCACCTTGCCTGTAAACCATATCTACCTATTACGCTGGAATCTCTTCAATGTACTCCTTGATGCTGTCTGTTAATGAGATATATCCATGTTCTGTATGGATGCCGCCCTCTTCCAGACGGATGTCTCGACCATAGCTCTCATAGTCGATATAATTACGCAACACTCCAAGCGTTTCAAATGCTTCTGTAAACATTCCGCTTTCTTCCGCATACTCATATCCTAAATCATAATCGTTTGCAACATCTGGCATGAAATAGAAGCTGTCTGCACTGTAAACAAGGTTCATTAATTCCTCAACACTTCCTGTTGATTCCCCATATTCTATCATGGATTCCAACTGTTGAAAGCTGATATCTGATTCGACAATCATCTCAGCGAGACGGTTCAGCATCCTCAGATTCTCATATTCACCGAACGATTCTGTTAATCCAGCAACGTTGCTTTCATAATCCGTGATGAAGTATTCTTCGTAAACCTTGCCGTCAACCTTGATTCTTTTCAGCATGTCATTGATTGATTCATCAAATGTCATACCCTCGCGCTCAAGCGGAAAGCTGACCCATTCGCCAACCAGATAGCCCTCATTGTAAAGTCCTAAATTTGTCACATACGCTCTGAAAACACAATTTTTCATCATAGCCGTAAATCTCCTTTTTTTGCGAACGCTCCCGGACAGCGTCAGCTGTCTTTAACACTGGCGGTGGCAAAAGCAGGAAGTCCAGAGGGGTGTTAACCACCCTTTGGCAAAATATGGCGAAAAACTTTAGTGTTCGCTGTATTTTGCTACAGCGAAGTGGAAAGTTTCGGCACGTTCACGGTGATGCCATTTTCACAACCTAAAAGGAGAAATAGACCTATCGGGAAAGCCAGAAAATTAACACATTTACAGGAAAATACAGGAAATATTTGCGCTGGTGGCATTGACATTTTTTTAACAATCTGGTATAATAATATCATAAAGATATGAAAACTTGATAACAGACGAACATCTGTAAATACATTCAGCTATGACCTCAAGCGCGCTGAGTACCCCCGCTTGAGTGAGTATTGATTAGGGGGAATGGGGACAAGCGGTGTCCTACCACCAGAAGCCGCAAACGCTAAACAATAAAGAGTAGACGAGCAACAGATGTATGGAATTGCACATAGACTATGTGTATTATTTCATACGTTTGTTGCTCTTTTTTGTATTTTTAAATCTATGAAAGAGAGGAAAAAGGTATGGCAAGACTTAGCTTTGATGCAAGCATCAAAATTCATCGTTCTGGATGATTTACAAGTACAAAAACTAAGAAATCTGGACATGGTGGTGTTGCTGGATATTTGCGGCATATCGACCGCGAAACTGACCGACTTAATAATTGTGAGGTAAGTCATAGCAATCCAAACATAAGAAGCGAATTAACGTTGCTCAATGAATCTTATTACAAAGATGCTGGCGGTAACTGGTGCGGTACGGATAAGCCGCGAGATATGCTCGATGCAGTCAATCGCAGAATTGATTATGCGCGTGAACACGGTGCAAGAATCGCCTGTAAAGGTCAGAATGACACGGTTATTGTTCGCCCACTGGTTATCCAGCTTGACGAGGAAAACATCAGCAAACATCCAAAGACATGGATGTGGGATGTTATTTCAGAAACCGAGGAAATGTTCGGTAAAGATAATATTGTCGGATTCTCTTTACACAGAGATGAGACAAACGAACATCTTCACATTGCGTTTATTCCGTGTGTGGAAAAGCAGACAGATAATGGAACTGTAAAATGTGCAATTTCACAAACCCATTATTTCAGAAATCCGAAATCGCTTGCAGGAATGCACCGCCGCTTGCGTAAAGCATTAGTATCAAAAGGATATGACATTGACATGGAAAACAAGCCGATTGAGGAACATCTTGCAGGGTACACGGATAAAGATGGTAACTGGCATCAGCAGGGATTAACGCCCGACCAGTTAAAGGAACTTGAAAATAGGCAATTAGAATTGAAAATAGGAGAAATAGAAATGAATATTAGAAAAACAGAATTAGACAAGTTAGAAGCTACCATGCGTGATGTACAGAGCAAAGCAAAAGAAACGCAGGAAAAACTGGATGCAGAACGTGAAAAGCTGGAATTACAGCAGTCCATTCTTGCTACTGACAGACAGAACGTGCAGGAACAGTTAAAGGCTTTGCTCGAAGAAAAAGAGAACGTAAATAAAATGAAAAAAGATGCTGAAAACATGATGGAACAGGCATCTGCTACAGCCGCAGTGTGCGGACAGATTTTAGATGATGAAAAACATCTGAACGCAAAGTTTTTGGAGTTCCTCGATAAAGAGGGAGCAAAGAGAAATAAAGACTTCCGTGGTTTCGTAGAACGTTTATATAAGATGTTTATGAAACAGCGTAAAGATTCAATGAGCCCTTGGGCTTTAGAGCTTATGCGTGAACACCAGAAACAGAGAATCATGAGAGAACAGGGTCAGTTCCCTACTAACACATCAGCCTATGACAACTCACCGCTTTTAATTGATAACAACAGCGGTGACATGGATTTGATGTTTTAGCCATTAGCAATAATTCTATTGTAATTCATAAATTATATTTCCTTTCTGAGAGAGATAGCCGTAAAAAGCTATCTCTTTTTCGTGTCTAATCGGCTGGGCATTTTTTGCCCATTTTTGGTACAAATAACAGCCCAAAAACCGCCCACATTTTGTCACAAATGATAATTACATATAAATACGCGTTGTGGGTTGTAAGTGGGCGAAAAATGGGCTAAAATTGGGCTATAATTTGCCCCTTACATATGAAAAAAAATAAGAGATACCCGATACGCATAGTACCGAATATCTCTTTACATGTTCATAATAGCAAGGCTCTTGAAAAGTAGTAAATTGGTAGTAAAATCACCGTCTTTACCTGTGTAAACCCTTGGTTTTCCTTTATTTTATGGGCTTTCTTGAGATTTGGTTAATTTTTATGTTAAATTCTTATGCAACCATAACGAGATAAAATAAGCGACAGGATATCCATATTAAAAACCCGGTATCCTGCCGCTTATTTTCTGGCAAACCACTATATTATTCTCAGCTTTTACGAATATGCAAAAACTGCCGCATCCGAATCACTTCGGATAGCGGCAGTTCTTTTATCGTTTGAACACTTTATATTTTTAAATTATTTCTGAGGACCAGCTGCTACCAGAGCTTTACCAGCTTCATTTCCTTCGTATTTAGCGAAGTTCTTGATGAATCTGTCAGCCAGGTCTTTCGCTTTCTCTTCCCACTGAGCTGCATCTGCGTAAGTATCGCGAGGATCCAGGATTCCGCTGTCTACGCCCGGCAGTTCTGTCGGAACTTCAAAGTTGAAGTACGGAATAGTCTTTGTAGGAGCTGTTTTGATATCTCCGCTCAGGATAGCATCGATGATACCACGGGTATCTTTGATGGAGATACGTTTTCCGGTACCATTCCAACCTGTGTTAACCAGGTATGCTTTTGCACCGCTCTTTTCCATTTTCTTAACCAGCTCTTCTGCATATTTTGTAGGATGCAGTTCCAGGAATGCCTGGCCGAAGCAAGCGGAGAAAGTAGGAGTCGGTTCTGTAATTCCACGTTCTGTACCAGCCAGTTTAGCTGTGAAACCAGACAGGAAGTAATACTGTGTCTGAGCTTCTGTCAGGATAGATACTGGAGGCAGTACGCCGAATGCATCTGCGGACAGGAAGATTACGTTCTTAGCTGCCGGAGCTGCGGAAATCGGGCGAACGATTTTTTCAATATGATCGATCGGGTAAGATACACGGGTGTTCTCTGTTACGCTCTTATCAGCGAAGTCGATTTTTCCGTTCTCATCCAGAGTAACGTTCTCTAACAGTGCGTTACGTTTGATTGCGTTGTAGATGTCTGGTTCAGATTCAGCATCCAGGTTGATAACTTTTGCGTAGCATCCACCTTCGAAGTTGAATACGCCGTTGTCATCCCAGCCGTGCTCGTCATCACCGATCAGCAGACGTTTCGGATCTGTAGACAGTGTAGTTTTACCTGTTCCGGACAGACCGAAGAAGATTGCTGTGTTTTCGCCGTTCATGTCTGTGTTTGCGGAGCAGTGCATGGAAGCGATGCCTTTCAGTGGCAGGTAGTAGTTCATCATAGAGAACATACCTTTTTTCATTTCTCCGCCGTACCATGTATTTACGATAACCTGCTCACGGCTTGTGATGTTGAACATAACAGCTGTTTCAGAGTTCAGACCCAGCTCTTTGTAGTTTTCAACTTTTGCTTTGGAAGCGTTGTATACGATGAAATCCGGTTCGAAGTCTTTCAGTTCTTCTTCTGTAGGTTTGATAAACATGTTAGTTACGAAATGTGCCTGCCATGCTACTTCTACGATGAAACGGATAGCCATACGGGTGTCTTTGTTTGCACCACAGAATGCATCTACTACGAACAGTCTCTTGTTGGACAGTTCTTTCAGGGCCAGCTCTTTTACAGAGTTCCATGCTTCCTGTGTTGCAGGGTGGTTATCGTTCTTATATTCGTCAGAAGTCCACCAAACAGTATCTTTGGAGTTTTCGTCCATTACGATGAACTTGTCTTTAGGAGAACGTCCGGTGTAAACACCAGTCATAACGTTAACTGCTCCCAGTTCACTTTCCTGTCCTTTTTCAAAACCTTCCAGTGTAGATTTTGTTTCTTCTTCAAATAACATTTCATAAGAAGGATTATAAACAACCTCTGTAGTTCCGGTAATGCCATACTTACTTAAATTAATTTCTGCCATTTTACATTAACCTCTTTCTTTCATAATATGATAACCACCTGCGGATGCAGGTTTATGGTATCCCTCAAAGACAGCCACCCATAGCAACTCTCTTTATCCCTAATTATACATATTTGCGACACAAAATCAATAAAAATTCTTTTAAATTTTTGAAAAGACTAGCTAAAAACTAGGATTTCCGGTTTTCTTTGATTTATCCCACGAATCTCAGTTTCTCTATATGATAATATCAGAACCGGAATTTCTTCTGGTCCTGACTTTATCTTTTGCAGATATTTTCCTCAACTTTTTGAAGCAATTACTTGATTGCAGCCGTCTCGATAATGAATTTTACGCTGCCATCTGTATCTTTCTCCCAGCCATCGAATACGGTGTAGTCTTTGTCAGCTTCTGTCACTGCATCCAGACGATCCATCAGTGCCGTCAGATCGTCTCCTGCCAGATCTGCAATCTTCTGGATTCCTTCTTCGTCAAATTCTTCCATACCGTCTGCCAGTTCTGTGGAGCCGTCTGCCAGTTTCGTGGTTCCTTCTTTCAGCTGAACGCCGCCCTCTGCCAGTTTTTGGGTTCCGGACTTCAGCTGTGCGGCACCGTCTGCCAGTTTCTGGATACCTGCACTTAACGTATTTCCACCGGACTGCAAAGCTTTGCCACCGACGATCAGGGCACTGCTTCCTGCTACCAGTTTGGCTGTTCCGTCTTTCAGGGTACTGTTGTTTGCGATCAGGGTGTCAGATCCTTTTTTCAGGGTTTCGGTTCCCTGAGTCAAGGATGCGGAGCCCTGTGCCAGCTGTGTGACACCGTCACTGAGGGCGGATACACCGGATGCCAGGGTTGTCAGTCCGCTGTTCAGAGATTTCGTTCCCTCTGCCAGAGCTGCTGCTCCGGTATTCAGCGTGGTATCATTGGCAGTCAGTGTATCACTGGCTTCCTTCAGCTGATTTACAGCTCCCAGCATGGTCTGTGCCATCGTTGAGAATGTCGTCAGCGGTTCTACGGCATCGCCAAGTGCTGCCGCACTCTTGGCAAGATCTGCGGTTCCTGCTGCCACAGTGTCTGCTCTGTTTTTCAATGACTGCATCTGTTTTTCGGTTTCTGTCATACTGACACCGTCAAGACCGGATTCTACTTTCTTCAGGTTCTCCTGAACACCTGCAAGTGTGGTCTTTGTCTCCTGGCTGATGGAAGTGCTTACCTTGGATGCATCCACCTGGACGCTGACTTCCGGACTGGTCTGTACGCCCACATTGACCTGAATACCTGCCAGATTATTTAACACTGCCTGTCTTGTGGCTTCATCCACACCTGCAGCTTTCAGAGCAGCTTCCACATTGGCTCTCTGCTTTTCTGTTGCCTGTGTGCTGGCTGCTTCATTTACTTTTGCATTTTCTGCTGCCACTGCCTCTTTTGCTTTTGTCGTTGCCTCTGCGCTGGCTGCCTCACTTGCTTTTGTCACATCTGTTACAACCTGTGGCGCTGATACAGCGCTCTGTGCTGCCGATACGGCTGCTTTGGTTCCGGTCACTGCTCCGCTGAGTGCTGTCACGGCATCGTTCAGTTTCGAAGCACTGGCTGCTGCCTGATCTGCTCCTGCCTGCAGCGCTGCTGCTCCTGCGCTCAGTTTATTGCATCCGTCCATGAGTCCGCTTACCGCACCCGGAAGTTCTCCGACATTGCCGAGTTTGTCTTCCATCGTATCATATAAGGTATGGATTCCTGCACCCAGCTGCTCTGCTCCGCCGGTGTAAGCCACCAGACCGGACTGCAGACTGGCTGCTCCGCTCTCCAACTGTTTTCCGCCCTCGGAAAGCTGTGCAACACCTGCGGTAAGCGTTGCTTTCTTCTCATTTAACTGGCTGATTCCTGCATTTAACTGTTTCGCACCGCTGTTGACCTGTGCGATACCGGCGTTCAGCTGCTCGGTTCCGTCGGTGTAGAATTTTACACCACTCTGTAAACTTCCTGCACCGCTTCCCAGACTTTCCATACCTGCTACCAGTTTATCGATACCGGAGATCAGAGTTCCTTTGCTGTTGTTCATGGTATCAATACCATCTTTTAACTGTCCCGCGCCGTCATCGGCACTGTTCAGACCATCCACAAGGGTATCTGCGGAACTGTCCAGTTCCTGGATGCCTTCCTGCAGTGCACGGCTTCCTTCTACCAGTGCGGTGGAAGATTCGGTCAGTTTATCAAGGCTGTCCTGCAAGTCATCCAGATCATCGATGTCATCCAGGCCCAGTTCATTCAGTGTACCGGTAGTTGCCACGGTAGCGGTCAGCGCCAGGGAGAAATCTTCCACATCTGCGGTGATTTCCACATAATCCGGGCTTTCTTTGTCCTTGAAGGAATCCAGATCACTCAGTTTCAGGCTGTCATACAGTCCCGGAAAACCGATTCCCAGGACGATGTTATTATTTCCATCGGAGATCACTTTACCGTTGGTTACTTCTACATTCGTAAAAGTATCAGTCGGAAGGATCATTCCGGTTGCCATCATAAAAGGTGTGTAAATTGTCTCTTTCTTTCCGTTGATCTTCGCGTTTTGGGAAGAATTGTTGGTATAATCGATACGGATCTTTACTTTTCCGCTCTTTCCTGCCAGATCTGCAGCACTGATTTCCCTGCCATCCAGAAAGTATGTCATTTTTACCGATACCGGAAGTTCTTGGCTGGTTTCTCCCTGATAATAGATGTCATTGCCGTCTGCGGCCCATACCAGTTTGCCATTGCTTCCCTGGGTATAGCTTTCCTCACCCTTTACATTGGTGATATCGTTCAGTTCGCTGTTGTCCTCGAGCGTGCTTTCTTTGTCTGTATTCTTCAGCCAGTTACTGACGATCACTTTTTCTACATTTCCATTCTGGTCGGCATTGACATAGACGGTCTGTTCTTTTTCCGGAGTCGCTGCGGCAACAGTCGTTACCGGAACGGTTACTGCCAGCATTGCTGCCATACCTGTCATCATTGCCTGTACATATTTTTTCTTCATAACGATCTCCTCCTAATGTTTCCGTCTGAAATTCAGACTGGTTTTACAAATAATTCCATCAAACAGCCAGAACATAGCCGGCAGGAATAATAATACTGCACACATACTGATCAGCGCACCTCTTGCCATCAGCAGACACAGAGAGCTGATCATATCGATCTGAGAATACATACCAACACCGAACGTAGCGGCGAAGAAACTGAACGCCGATACCATAACCGGTCGAATGCTGGTTTTGTGAGCGATCTGGATCGCATCTTTCTTGCTTTTACCTTCTCCGCGCTCTTTCTCGTAACGGCTGGTGATCAGGATCGCATAGTCTACGGTCGCACCCAGCTGGATCGTTCCGATAACGATGGAAGCGATGAACGGAAGTTTTGTTCCCGTCAGGAACGGGATACCCATATTGATAAAGATCGCACCCTCGATGACCATAACCAGGATCACCGGAAGAGAGATTGATTTAAATACGAAGAAAATGATAAAGAATACTGCCAGGATCGATACCGCACTGACCACTGCAAAGTCGTGGTCGGTGATCTCGATCAGATCTTTCGTACACGGTGCTTCACCTACCAGCATACCGGTCGGATCGTACTGTTTCAGGATCGTGTTGATCTCACTCAGCTGACTGTTGACCTCATCGGATGCTACCGCATATTCGTTCATGATCAGCATCAGTTCGTAGTTATCACTCTCCAGGATTTCTTTCACATCCTCCGGGATCATACTCTCCGGAAATACCGGTCCGATGATACTTTCCAGACCAAGTACCTGTTTTACACCGTCTACCTTTTCGATATCGGCAATCATGTTGTATTTCTGTTTGGCATCCAGATCCTTATCCAGCAGGATCATATGTGCCGCACCCATGTCGTATTCTTCCGACAGTTTTGTATTTGCCTGGACACTTGGGAGAGTATCCGGAAGGCTGGCATCCAGGTTGTAGTACACACTTGCATGTGCCTGGAAATAAGCAAACGGGATAAACAATACCACAAATAAGATTGCGAAGATCACATGGTGTTTTACCACAAAATCAGAAATCTTCGGAAAATCCGGGATCAGCTGACGATGTTTTGTTTTCTCCAGTGCATTGTCGAAAATCATGATCATGGACGGAAGTACGGTAACACAGCAGATCACACCAAATACAACGCCTTTTGTCATAACGATACCAAGGTCAAGACCCAGGGTAAAACTCATGAAACACAGGGCGATAAATCCGGCAATCGTTGTAATCGAGCTTCCGACTACGGATTTGATCGTTGCCGCAATAGCCTTTGCCATTGCCTCTTTGTGATCCTCTTCGCCTTTTTCTCTCTGTTCCTGATAGCTGTGCCACAGGAAGATCGAGTAGTCCATCGTAACACCCAGCTGAAGGACTGCACTCAGTGCTTTTGTAATGTAGGAGATCTGGCCCATGAAAATATTAGTTCCCATGTTATACAGTATCGCCATGCCGATGCTTAACAGGAAAAATACCGGGATCAGATACGATTCCATGGTCAGTGCCAGAACGATACAGGAGAGAACGACTGCGATCAGGACGTAGATTGCAACCTCGGATTCTGCCAGGTTCTTGGTGTCGGTGACGATGGCTGACATACCGCTTAAGAAGCACTGTTTGCCTGCCAGTGCACGGATGTTTTCGATGGCATCCATAGTCTCATCGGCAGAGGTCGTCGTATCGAAAATAATAAACATCAGCGTGGAATCGTCTGCATTAAAGGCCTCTCTGATGTCCTCCGGCAACATCTCCATCGGAATGCTGATATCCGCAAAACTGTCATACCAGACAACCTTGCTGACATGTTCCACATCTTCAATCTGTTCTTTTAACTTTGCCACATCTTTGTTTTCCATGCCCTCGCAGATAAACATTGAATAGGCTCCCGTTCCAAACTCATCCACCAGGATATCCTGACCCTGCATCGTCTCGATGGAATCCGGCAGATAATAAAGTACATCATAATTGACTCTTGTGTTGATATATCCAAAGACGGATGGAATCAGCAACAACAATCCGATGATAAATATCGGAATTCGAAACCTGACGATCTTCCTTCCCAGCTTCTCCATATCATATTCCTCCCTTAACCTCTCTTATCATATTTCCGCCGGTCGTTTTACTGACCTTTGGTCATTTATTGTTATACCTTAAAAATGACTTTTGGTCAATATTTATTTTGCAAAAAGTTGACCAAAAGTCATTTTGTATTTTATGCAACTTTCCGAAAATATAAAAATGACCAATTTTCATTTGACTTTTTTGTGGATATTTCCTTATAATATGGGAAACAACGACAGGAAGGGGGCTGATCCCGGTATGAGAAAAGTCGATCACAACAAACAGCAAAAAAGGGAATCCCTGCTGGATTCCGCTTTCTCTCTCTTTATAGACAATGGATTCAATAAAACTTCCATTGCAGATATTGTTAAAAATGCAGGCGTGGCAAAAGGAACGTTTTACCTTTATTTCAAAGATAAATACGATATCCGCAATCACCTGATTGCCCACAAGGCAAGCCAGGTGTTTCAGACTTCTTATCTGGCATTGCAAAAGCACACAGAAATCACGGATTTTGAAGATCAGGTGATCTTTATTATGGATGATATTTTAGATCAGCTGGCAAACAATCTGAATCTGGTACGCCTCTTATCCAAACATCTGAGCTGGGGATTTTTCAAAAACTCACTGTTCTTCACACCGAGCGAAGATACTCCATCCATTCATACTATCTATGATAGCATGCTTCAAAATGCCAATCATACCTACCACTCTCCGGAGCTTATGATGTACATGATTCTCGAACTGGTCAGTGGAACCAGCTACAATTCGATCCTCTACCAGCAGCCGGTAGGTCTTGAAGAACTCAAGCCACAGCTGCACCAGGCAGTACGCGGAATCTTTAATCAATACCGGGCAGATGAAATTACAGACATTCCTGAAACTTAAAAAATGTGGCGAAGCCCCGTGAGGGAATCTCTTCGCCACATTTTTATATTCAAAGTATTGTCTGGACAGGAAGTTAAAAATAGCCATCACAGGGAACTTCGGCGGATGCGGTTGCCTCTTGTTCCTCTGTAATGACTGAAACCCTTACTTTTTGGAAGATAAATTGTTGGAGAGTAAGGGTATAAAACCACCTTCTCATGAGATCGATGAATTCTGATGGAAGGGGATTTTACCGAATGTTATTGCGTATTTTACAGACTGATGCTTGAACTATATCCCGTCAGTGTCTCTGAATAACCATTATAATCTGTTACTAACACACTTGCTTTACATCGATAGGAACCAGAACTTACATTGGAAACAATGTAGCTTTTATGTGTCCCATCTGCATTATACGTTGTAGTTGTTTTGGATATAGCATCTACCCACCTATTTCCTGATTTCTTCTGTAGAACGCAAGTTAATTTAATAGATTTTACTTTGGTACTACATACGACATCACCTTGTATAGCTACCTGATTGGAACTCACCTTAGATATATATGTTAAAATATCTGCGATGTATAATAAAGTAGGGGCAGTTCCATCTTGATCTGTATTTGCAAAATTTTGATTTGTTTCTACGATTTCTAATTTTGAAAAGTCTTCATTCTCCTCAGCGAAAACACAAATCCCTTGACTTACCATTAACACAATACCAAGCAATAAAGCTATTAATCTTTTCATACGCGCTCTCCTTTATTTGTATACTACATTTTTTATGATATTTTCGAATTCTTTTTCAGATAAATTGGATACCGTCGACATAGTTGTATTATCGTATAAAATATTACATTTTAAGCTTTCATCTTGAGAGCTTTCATAAATCTCTATGTTCTGTTCCAAATTATCATTATAAATTTTACCTATCAATGTATCTTCATTGATATTTCCATTCCCATCACTTTCTAACTGTTTTTGCTGACTTACATAAATATATTTATCGCCTATATATATTCTAAAACTAATAGTTTTATAAATTTGATTATATCGTGCATCTTTTACAACCGCATCTATAGGTATTTTTGTAAAGTAAAATATGGGACGTTTTACTTTTGTTCTAATGTCGTTTTGCATGTTTTCTATATTAGTTTCCGCAAAAAACATATCCGCATCGTCAGCTACTGTAAGATCATCTCCAGTTAGATTTCCATATGTATTATATTGATAGTCTCCATTCTCAAACTTATTTTCCTTTGTTTTCCCAATATCATCCGCCTGAGCCACCGATGAAAATTCCAGATGCGTTCCTATATGTACTGCACTGATTGTAAGAATCACGGCTGCACATGCTCCTGCGAGAATTCGTCTTTTTATGTGTTCTTTTCGGCATTCTTTTTGGTAGATGCGTTCGAAGTCTCCATTCCATTCTTCCGGTATCTGATATTGGGACAGCCCTTTGTCGCGTTCCAGCTCTTTCAAAATTTCAGGAAGATGTTCTTTGATTTGCTTGTATTCCGGACTGTCATATATTTTATCTCTTTTCTTCATCGAATATCCTTTCTCCGGTCTCTGGCGAGAGCCGTCTCACGGTGAAGTGAATAACATCATCCGAATACATGGTGCTGATAGATTACCGACGTTTCTTCCTGAATATCCCAAGACTTTCTTCGATCTTTCTGCGCAGCCGACTTCGTCTGCATTTGAAAGCGTTCGAGACTTCCCCGGTTGTATCAGAAAAATACTCGATTGCCAGAATTCTCCGCTCTTCCTCTGTCAGTCCTTCTACCAGTTCCATTGCAATCATTCTTGCGATCACTATGTCCTGCACAGAACCGACTTCCTGTTGTTCCCGTAAAGCAAGACCGATCTTTTCTCCCAGTTCTTCTGTTCTTTTCCTGGAACGGTAGTAATCAATTACCTTGGTCTGAGTCACCCTGATCAGCCAGGCAAACTGACCCTCATCGCCTTTATCATATAATTTGTCGATTGCATTCAATAATGATGTCCACACCTCCTGTAGGATATCACGAATGTCTTCTTCTGGCAAATCCGGAAAATGTTTTTTCACGTACCAATACATAAACTGCCTATATTTTACGTAAAGCTCCCGGCATCGATCATGGTCCCTCCTATCCACGATACCACCTCCTTCGTTATTCATAGTTCCTCTTCCTGTTTCCTCTTTGTTTATGGCTTCATAATACACAACTTTCTTACATTTTTCAATAGTTTTTATTAATTTTATACAATTTTTTCTTGTTTTATTGTGCATTTTTGTATCACTTTGTCTATATTTGTCGTTTTTGCATATTTATATATTGCATCTTGTCAGAAAGTACTTTCCTGTAAGTGAAACAAAACTCTTTTCGAAAGCTTTGTCCCCTGCCAAGGCACATTCTCGCGCCAGTGGCGCTTGTTTAGCAACGGCCGGAGTGAAACGTAGATTGCTTGCGACATCTGCCTTGTACGCCGCAGTGCGCATCCTCGTGGAGCGTTTCTTACGTTACAGAAAAGCAATTTCCCGTAACAAAAAAAACAGATGACAGATACTGTTTCATCTGTCATCTGTTTCGTTTTTATTCAAACATCTCTATTGTCACCTTGTTGCTGATGAACTGATAGCGGAACCGTACCACGGTGTTATCTTTCCGGGTAGTGAAATATGCCTTATTCGACGAACCGCTCCTCGGATAGCCATCTGCCTGATAGGTGGCAGACAACGTTCCATACGTGGAAATAGAATAATCGTAGGTTCCCGCAAACGGAATGACCACCGATAAGGTATACGTATTATCACCAATATAATACATTCTGGTCAGCTCACTGTTAGAGTCATTCTTTACCGCTCCCACATGAGACTGAAAACTTCCGTAAACAACAATTTTTTCCGGGAGTTTCATTCCGGTTTCTTCATCACAGACATTTTCTGCTCCATAGCGGATCAGCATCTCCGGATTGGCTGCCTTCTCCCGCAGCGTGTGGCCGGTCGCCCATAGGCGTTTTGCAGTCTCTTCCTGATCGAATCCCATCGGGCAGGCTGCGCTCTTCGTGTTGATCTGATAGAAATCCTGTGCATCCATCTGACCGTTATCTGCGCGCTTCATGGACACTTCCGCGTTGTGGATCATCCGGCGGAACGGCAGTTCGAAATATGCATTTGGATTGTTGATTTCAGTCCACTTGTAGGTATATTCCAGAAAATGATTCCTGCCTTCCTCCGGCTGGTTGGCAAACCAGGCGATCTGGTCGTATCCCCACCAGTCTCTCCAGGCCAGTTCTTCTCTCGGTATATTTTCCCGGTCATCAACGACCAGTCCACCCCAGTTGTCGTATTCCATCAGGTATGGCATAGTTTTCGCGGACCATCCATTTGGATTCTCTCCACCTTCGCTGTAGCCCTCGCGCACCAGTACCAGCTCTTCTCCCGGCACTTCCAGAAGCGGCATACGGGTAAATGGCATTGCATGATAATCAAACAGCAATTTTCCACGGATATTTACCCCATGGGTATGTGCATCCAGCAGTATCTTGTGACGTCTTCCATGAATTTTCGCATACTCGCGGATCATACCGAACAGTTCTGTTGTTTTTGCCATTCCTTTATCGTTCGCGGTATACAGGTGTACCTGCCCCATATGGAGTGCCTCATAGCCACAGTCGATGTATCGGGTTGCCCGGTAATAAAACCACAGTCTTGCTTCCTGCCGGGACAGATCCGGAATCCCCCCGTCTTTTGCCGGATCCTCTCTCCTGCTGGTAAATCCGCTGGATTCGTCTGTAAACAACGCATCATCCAGGCAAAAACACCGGTGTTCCGGTTCCATACCAAATGCTTCAAACACATAGTCCGGGATCTCTACTGTCTCCATACGGCGTGTGATCCACTCAAAGACGCAGGACTGCAGGATCATTTCCGGATCTTGGGCATGCACTTTATCTGCCAGTTCCTTTGACAACCGAAAATGCTCTTCGTCATCCATCGTCATATACCAGATACCTGATGCTCTTCCAAGAAATTTCACACCCATCTCCCGGATCGCACGCAGATCATCTTCCAGTGTTTTGCTTTCATATAAACCTGCTGCCGTCACACTCCGGGACAGGTAATTTTCCAGAACTTCTCTGGAGATATTGCCATCAAATGTAAAATTCATCGTTTTTCACCCGTAACATTTCCTCTCTGTGAAACGCTACTTCCCTTCTCTCCTGTTTTCGTAACTTCTACGTCCGTGTATTGCTATCCGGAGCGTGTCTAAAAAAAACTTTTCGTGAGCTGCGAGTCCCAGTTTGTGGGAGATTTTATGATTTACGAAACGATGTACCAGTCAGATAAGCCGCCAGGGTACTCATACACGCCCCGCTGGCTCCCTCTGCCATCTCATCGGTTTCTTTGCGTACCACGGACGGTCCCACCATATCGAGATGGATCCACTGTGTTCCATCTTCCACAAAATTTTCCAGGAAACATGCCGCCACGCTGGCACCTGCCCCTTTCCCCGGGGCATAATTGGCAAAGTCCGCACAGATCGACCATTCGATCATCTTATGGTAGATCGGTCCCATCGGCAGCTGCCAGTAATATTCTCCGGTCTGCTCCGCTGTTTCTTCCCAGATGCGAAGCGCTTCCCGGTCATTGCCAAACAGCGCAACCACCTGATCTCCCAGGGCACTCTGTGCCGAATACGTCAGGGTGGCAAGGTCGATTACGGTGCGTGCCCCCATACGCTGCGCAAACGTGATACCGTCACACAATACCAGCCGTCCTTCCGCATCGGTGTTGTAGACTTCCACGGTCTTTCCTGCCAGCGTTGTGATCACATCGCCCATCTTTACCGCATCCGGGCTGATCACATTTTCTGCGAGCATCAGCACTGCCATCACATTTTTTTCGACTTTCTGTCTAGCAAGATACTCCAGTATCTCCATCATTTCCGCTGCCCCGCACATATCGTACTTCATGCCGTTCATGCCATCGACAGACTTCAGATGATACCCCCCGGCATCAAACATCAGCCCTTTTCCGACCAGTGCGGTCCAGTCTGCCCCCGGTGCGCCCTCATAGCGAAGCACTACCATGGCAGCCTCTCTCCGGCTTCCCTGATTGACTGCTAAAAGAGCGCCGCATCCAAGTTCTTCCAGCTTCTGATCTCCATAAATTTCACAGTCGATTCCAAGCTCCTGCGCCAGCGTCTGTGCATACGATGCTAGATCTTCAGTATGTAAGTAATTGTTCGGCAGATTTCCAAGAGTTCTCGCATGTCCTTTACAACGTCCCAATAATTCCCCACGCTCCAGCGCTGCTATTTCCTGCGCCGAGCCTTCCAATACAAATGTATAACAGGTATCTCCATAATCACACAGTGAATCCCTGTTTTCGTATACTTTCTGTTTTCCCAGCATCTTCACCCCGTTCCGGGAAAACTGATATGCACCATCGTACAGGCTGCACACCCCATTGCACAGCATCTGTATCCATTCCTCTTCGGAAAATCCTTCTTTTTTTACCACGATCCGGCAGTCACCGCCCCGTTTTTTCCCAAGTTTCCGAAAGTTTTCCGGTGTCGCTCTTCCTTTCTCCAAAAAAACTTCTGCCTGCTGTTCTTCTGCCTGATTCGTCCATCGGATCTTCATCTTATCCACACCCCACATACTTTTCCCCTGTATATTTACACAATTTCCCGGTTATACAGGGGAAACCTTGATTGCCTTATTATTTTATCACTCAGATATCAGTGAAAGATTCCCCCATAAACCTCGTCATATTTATCTACCAGCTGTTTTGCCAGCGAATACGAATTTACCAGCGGATGTAACATCAGCGCCTGTACAGCGGTTTCTTTGGACTGATTTTTGACTGCCTCTACGGTCAGTTTTTCGTACATTTTGATCAGACGGATCAACAGATAGCAATGTTCCGGTACTTCTTCAACTCTGACCGGATGGATGCCGTCTTGGGATACCAGACAGGTAGTCTCGATCACATCTTCATCTGCCAGTCCCGGGATGCTTCCGTTATTTTCTACGGACAGTACCAGATATTTTCCTTTTTCACTCTGCATACCTTCGATGCAGTCCAGCATAACCCCTGCATATCCCATACCGTCCGGTACTTCCAGCTGGCCTTTTTCCAGCAGCGGACGTTTTGCCAGACCGGACTCGATGCTCATGTAGGAATTCTCACGAATCTGCATATAATACAGGAAGATCTGCAGTGCGCCTTCCGGATCGGCGTCGATATCCATATGCTTCAGTTCGTCCATCATCTGAATATTAACGTTCTCGATGGTCTTTCCTCTGGTTGCACCTGATTTTTTGATATTTTCCAGTGCTTTTTCTCTGTGATAGTAGTAGTACAGATATTCGTTCGGCAAGAATCCGATGGAACGGAGCAGGTCCGGATCAAACATGGAGAATTCCTGTACCCCCTGTAAAAATGCATCGTCTGCCAGCAGTTCCGGTAAGATTTCCTCGCCTTTTTTCTTTACGCTGCGGATCCAGGACAGATGATTTAATCCGAAAAATTCTACATACAGATCGTCTTCTTCCACCCCCAGATCGTGTGCCATGCGGAACTTGGTGCTGCTTGGAGCATCACAGATACCGATGATCTTGTCGTATCCGGCGCTTCGCAGTGCCTGTGTTACCAGACCGGACGGATTGGTAAAGTTGAAGATCCATGCATCCGGTGCATATTTTTTGATCAGTTCACAATATTCCATCAGAACCGGAATGGTACGAACTGCCATGGAGAATCCGCCGACACCGGTTGTCTCCTGTCCGATCACGCCCAGATCCAGAGCGATTGTTTCATCTACAACACGGGAATGGTCTCCGCCGACACGCAATGTGGTTACGATATAATCTGCTCCAGTGATGGCTTCCACCGGATCGGATACCGCCCATACTTTCAGTTCTTCGTGGTTTCTCTCCACTACATGTTTACATAACTTTTCAATGATTCTCTGTTTTTCTTCCTGGATATCGTAGAGTACGACTTCGTCAATGTGAAGTTTTTTATATCTTTTTAAAAGTCCGTTGATAAAAATTACGGTACGTACACCTGCTCCTCCGATAACTGCAATTTTCATAACCTTTTCCTCCTTGTTGTCTCTATTTGTTTCTCTCAATAGTTTCCTGGTTTTTGATAAATGTTTCCAGCTTCTCCTCTGTCGGAAATCCGGTATTGCCACCCAGCGCGGTTACGGAGAGTGCTCCGCATCCGTTTCCGCATTTCAGGCATTCTTCCATGGATTTTCCTCTCAGGAATCCGTAGACAAATCCCGCATTAAAGGAATCTCCGGCTCCTGTGGTGTCCACGGCTTCCACTATGTACGGTGCGGCCTGATACAACCTGCCGTCTTTCACTGCGATGGAACCTTTTTTGCCCATCTTGATAACCGCCATACCTGCAGTCCGGGCAAATTCCCGTGCAGCTTCCTCAGCACTTTCTTTTCTTCCGTAGTGTTCTGCCTCTGTCTCATTCATAAACAGCACATCAATATACGGGAAGAGATCCCGGATCTCCGGTTTCCACTCGCCGGTGGAATCCCAGCCGACATCAAAGGATACCGTTGCCTGTGTCTCTGCCTTGATCTTCTTTAACAGTTCCAGATATTCGTTATGATTGATGGAACCTGCATAGCCGGTCACGTGGATATGTGCGGCTTCTTTTACTTTTTCTACATCTACATTGACAATACTGATCTTTTCGTTGGTTCCCCGATAGGTCAGAAAGGAGCGGTCTTTTTCATTGGTAAAGCTCAGTGAGATTCCCGTTTTTAACTCCTTACTTATCACAAGCAGAGAATCATCTACATGGCTTTCCCGAAATTTGTTCCGGATCAGTTCGCCGTAACAGTCATCTCCCACCTCTCCCTGAAAGACCGGGTGAAGTCCCAGCTTGCCGACTCCCAGGGTAAATAATGCGGCGCCGCCGCCGACAAATGTCTCCATCACGGAAACTTCGTCTTCCTGTCCCGGTTCCGGAAATTTTTCCACTCCCGGGATTACGATATCAATGTTGACATCGCCGTATACATAAACATCCCACTTTTTCGCGTTCATACCTTCTCCCTCTCTCGTGTGCCCGGATTTTCTGTCACTTCCGCAGCCCGTTTTGTTCATTATATCATGAACTTCGTTCATGATCGACATTCGCCGCTCACGATGAATAAACTTCGTTTGTTCCCGCTCGCTAACGCTCATTGTATCATGATTCTGCAGCACCATGTGGTGTATTTTTTTATACTTTTCTCTTTTTCTCTATAAAATCTGCTTTTCTGACTTTTCTCAGAAACAGTAATTTTCAACCTTATTTTTTTCACAGAAAAAGGTTCCCCGCGTCGCTCATAGATTCATCTCTATATAAATGCTGAACGAGGCAAAGAACCTTTTAATATTTAACTTAACCTTTCACTGCACCGATCATCGCGCCCTGTGCAAAGTATTTCTGCACGAACGGATATACACAGAGAATCGGAACGGTTGTAACAACAACTGCTGCCATCTTCAGAGAATCGGATGTTACAGACACGGTATTATGCGCCAGTGCCTGAGCAACAGAAGTCACTTCCTGCTGTGAATTCATTGCTTTTGTCAACATCTGCTGCAGAACGGTCTGTACCGGCCACAGTTTGGTGTCGTTGACATAGAATGCTCCTGCAAACCAATCGTTCCAGTGATTTACTGCGGTATACAGTCCAACTACGGCGATTACCGGTTTACTTAACGGAAGCATGATTTTCAGGTAAGTCTGAAAGAATCCGCAGCCGTCCAGTTTGGCTGACTCTTCCAGGCTGTCCGGGATTCCTTCGAAGAAGGTTCGTACCATCAACAGATAGGTAACGCTCACCAGACTCGGAACCACGTAAACCCAGAAAGAGTTTAACAGGTGTAAGTTTTTGTACTGAATATAGGTAGGGATCATACCACCACCGAACAGCATGGTAAATGTGATCAGCATGGTGATGATCTTTCTTCCCGGCAGATCTTCCTGTTTCAGTGCATAACCTGCCAGAGTAGTTACCATTAAGCTTAAAAACGTTCCGATTACAGTTCTTGCGATCGTGATCACATAAGCTGTGGTAATACTTCCGTCTTTGAATACTTCTTTGAAGTTATCCATGGTGAACTGTCTCGGCCAGAACCATACGCCACCCCTCGCTGCATCCGCTCCGTCGTTGAATGCCAGCGCCACTACGTTCAGGCAGGGGAGCAGAATGATCAGACAGAGTGCAATAATGATCAGATAGATCAGCATCTGAAGTGCCTGATCCATCGGATTGACTTTTATCTTTCTTTTGTGCATTGCGTACCCAATCCTTTCTGTAAGTGTAACTTACCCGCTTTTCATTCCCCTGCCTGCCACCGGGGCAGGCAGGATCTCTTTGTCTTAGTCGTAGAAAGATACAGAGTCCGGATCCTCTTCGTATATATCTTTTACGTATTTCTCAAAACGATCGATCCCTGCTGCCTTCAGCTGATCGCGGAAAGATTCGATGATTGTTTTTACTTCATCATCCGATTTTGCGAAGCAGGCCTGTACGAATGTCTCATCCCAGTCAAGCAGATCCATCTGTGTCTTTACATCCGCAAGTTCGTCCGCGGACATATAAGCTGTTGCATCCAGCCCCGGAACCAGTTTCTTTTCTACCGGGTAATCTTCTGCGATCTGTACACTTCTTGCAAAAGTAGAGTTACCGGAAGATGCTCCCGGACGGGACTCACCAAAGTTATCTTTGTTGTTTTTGTTTGTCAGAACAAACTCGAAGAAGTAGTTTCCGGATCCACCGAATCCCGCACCGATGGTGTTGATCAGATAATCGGTATCTCCATCATTCAGTTTTTCTGCAACTTCATCTGTCAGTCTTGGGTAGCCGTCTTCCATTGTATAGGATACGCCTTCTGCACCATACTGTGCGATGATCTGTCCTTCTTTTGTAGAAAGCCAGTCAAAGAACTGGAAGATTTCTTCCGGATTCTCTGCATCTGCGGAGATTGCCATACATCCACGACCGCTCTTTCCATGTACAACTTCCTTGTTGTCATCGGCAATATCGTTCAACGGTCCTAACGGGATCCAGTCATCATTGGAGTAAATAATCTCTTCGTAATTATGCACGTCAGCGATAATTGCTGAGTTGTGGTTTTTGGATACTTCTTCTGCACGGGTAGAGTCCATGGTGAAGAATTCCGGGTTCATCAGATCTTCATCCAGAAGTTTTCTCACAAAATTGATTTCATCATATACATGATCGGTTTCTGCGATATGCTTTACATCGCCGTTTTCATCCAGGTTGTAGTCATCGCTTACACCCCAGTCATAACCGGTTGCGATATATTTCAGAGCATCAACAGATCCGCCCCAGTATTTCGGTCCCAAGGGATAAACAGCATTTCCGTTGTCATCGGTATAACCGCCTTCTTTGATCTTAACCAGCAGATCATAAAAGTCTTCCTGTGTGTTGATTGCTGTGGTATCAATCCCAAGATCATCTGCAATTGCTTTCTGAATATACATACCTCCTACATATTCTTCATCTGCATTATATTCCAGAGAACGGTCAATTTCATCGATACTCATCTGCCACAGATATACACCATCCAGGTCATCACGGAATACAATGTTGTTCTTTGTATCGTCCGGCAGATAATCGTCTTCATAATATTTGGAATATACTTCGCTGTTTTTCATGTATTCAGATACATCTGCGAACATTCCGTCTTTTGCTGCTTTGTACAGAAGCGGGAACTCCGGTCTTGTGGAGTTATCCAGGTAAGATACGATAACATCCGGGATGGTTCCGGAAGCCAGCTGCGAAGCCATAACTTTTGCATCACTGTCACCAGGTGTATATTTTACATCCAGTTTGATACCGGTCAGTTCTGTGATCTTTTTCATGGTTTCGGTGTTGTTAAAATCTTTTGGAAGCGTATTTCCGATATCATCTACGTAAGCCTGTACGGTGATGGTCCGGTCAGCGATCCAGGTATCCGGTTTGTCAGAGTTATCTTCACTGGTATCTTCTGTTTTTGCACTGCTGTCTTTGCTATCAGATGAGCCGCCGCATCCTGCAAACATGGTCACTGCCAGTGTTCCTGCCATGGAAGCTGCCATCAGGCGTTTTACCATTTTCTTTTTCATGTAGTTTCCTCCACTTCGTTGAATTCTCAGGTTCCTTTTTTTATTCCTTTTGTTACCACAGTCCGACTTCCGTGATCTTCTTACAGATCCGGTTGCAGACTACTACAAGCACCAGTCCTACCAGACCCTGGATCAGACCGATCGCCGTTGCATATCCAAACTGTCCTCCCTGAATACCGATACGCAGAACGTATACATCAAGGGTATCAGCCAGAGACATGTTACCAGGTGTACGTAACAGCCAGATCTGTTCTACACCGGAAGAAAGCAGTCCGCCAACTCCCATGATAAACAGAAGACCAATCGTTCCCCGGATACCCGGCAGTGTGATATGCCACATTTTTCCCAGTTTTCCGCATCCGTCCATCTCTGCTGCCTCGTACAATGCCAGGTCTACGGAACTGATTGCTGCCAGATACATGATGGAATCCCATCCGATATTTCTCCACAGGTCCATGGAAAACAGGATTCTGAAGAAATATTTTGCTTCCATCAGGAAGAATGTGCTTCCATCTCCACCCAGTGCTGCGATTGTCTGATTCAGAACACCGGTGCTCGGTGCCAGAATTCTCTGCAGCATAGTTACGATAATAACAGAAGAGAGAAAATGCGGCAGATAGGTGATGGTCTGCGAGATCTTCTTAAACTTCATGCTGCGAAGTTCATTCAGCAAAAGGGCAAGTATGATAGCGAATGGAAATTCCAGGATACATTTGATCACACCGACTGTCAGTGTATTCTTGATCAGTCGTGGTGCATCATAGCTGGAAAAGAAGGTCTTGAAATATTTCAGACCGATCCATGGGCTTCCCCAGATTCCTTTCTTAAAGGAATAATCCTTAAATGCAAGAACAGAACCCGCCATCGGCACATAGCAGATCAGTGCATAGTAGATGATACATGGAATCAGCATCACATACAACGGCCAGTAACGTACCAGTCGTTTCTTCAGCGGCTGTTTTTTCGGCTTATATTTTTTAGCCTTTTCAACACTTGCTGCTTTCATAGATTTCCTCCTTCATTTATTTGATGAGGCTATTATACGAAGCAGCTGTTTTTCTCACAATGGACATTTCTTCCGGCACCAGTGGAAAAATCTACACTCTGAAAAATGTCCAGTATTTTTTATAGATTTATCCACTCAAGTTCCGCACAAATCGGATAATGGTCGGAAAGCCATACTTCTTTGTCGCGGTCTTCCCATTTTTTTACACTGCGGCAGGTAAGTCCTGCATAGCCTTCTTTTGCTTTTTTGATATAAATATAATCGATCCGTTCCGGTTCATCTTCCGGTTCAAATCCGTGATAGGTAATGCCAATGCCCTCTGTATAGTTGACATAATCTGTCCGTTCTCTCATCACGGCAAATTCTTCTCCGTCCGGCTCTGCGTTAAAGTCACCCGCAAGGATCACCGGTGCGTTGGCGAATAAAACGGCATCATCCATCTTCTTTAGGATCTGAGACAGTCCCAGGGTTCTCGCCTGCACGCCGAGATGATCCAGGTGGATATCACACAGACGGAAGACTTTCTTCTCCTGAAGATCTTCCAGTACCACTTCCGTGCACACACGCGGACAGATGGACTGTTCCTCGTATCTGCTTGCCGGCACATACGGTGTCGGAGACAACCAGAACGTTTCCATATTGATCAGGTTCAGACGTTTCGTACGGAAAGCTACAGTCATCTGTTCATCTTCGAGTGTTTCGCTTCTTCCACAGCCGATCACGGTATATTCCGTCAGGTTCTCTTTCAGCCATGCTGCCACATGGGGCAGGACTTCCTGAAAGCAGATCACATCCGGTTTCTCTTCGGCAAGTTTCTTTAAGATCACAGGTTTGCGGAACCGAAAACTGTTGGCTCCATCCTGGTCATAATCACATCGTATATTAAAAGTCACTAATTTTAACATATTCTTCCTCCTGTGTGTCCTTTTTTCTGTCGTAACTGTTCAGCATCTTCATAATTAATCACTTTCTATCATCAAAACTATCAGAACAGCCACAACCAGATTGGCTGTGTCCATGCCTTCTGTCCTCTGCTGTTCTTGATCGTCACTCTCACATACTCCTCATCTCCGTTTAACGTAAAGCTCCCTTCGGTCAGACAATCCCCTTCCTCGCTGAACAGACAGTCTCCCCGGTGCGGTGTCTGAAAATAAATATGCTGACACGGATCACAGGTCACATGTGCAACTCCGTCTTCTACATAAAAATCATGGAGCAAAGGTCCGGAAGATGCATAAAAACTTCCGTCTTTGATCGCCTCGAGGATTCCCCTGTGAGTAAATTCTTTCGTCTTTACCATGATAAATCCACCAAGATCGTGTTCCCCGATATTATGGGCATCATCCGTAGCAAAACAGAAGATTTTATTTCTTACAAACAGAAAATGATCAAAATATGTCTCCGAATTACCGTTGTTTCCGAAAAATTCGGAACCGTGGTTGTAGATTTCCATACCGATCATACCCTGCAGATATTTGATATCGGTAGAATCGATCTTCGACCAGTACGGATGACCATACAGTGTTACATTTCCTCTCTGTCCGAAATATTCGATGATACGCTCCGCTGTTGTCAGCACACCGTTTCTGCGTTCTTCTTCAAAAGTATAATGTTCCGGTATCCGGTTTGTCTCCGGCAGACCGAAACCTACCAGATGATGATCCTTTCTTCCCGGCAGCTCAATATCCAGCTCCGTTCCCGGAAATACTAGAAAATCATCCCGGTTCAGTTCCGGATGAATCCCGTAAACCCAGTGATCTGTCAGTGCCAGAAAATCATATCCTTTGCTGCGATAATGTTTTGCAGTCTCTGCCGGCGTATGCATGCCGTCCGACCAGGTCGTGTGAGTGTGAAGATTTCCTTTTTTGTAAGTTCCTTCTTTATAAAGTGTTCTCTTTTCCATGTGGCTCTCCTTTATTTTCGCATATTTTCCAGTTTCGTCAATCTGTCCGGCGTCAGTTGCATCTACTTTCTTCCGTATTTGCGACTATTATAGCAAATCTGTTTTTTCCCTATAATGTACAGAACTTTTAAAATAACTGGACTTTTCTACGAATTTTTTCAGACTATTGACATCGGCAATCGGTCTGCGTATTCTGAGAATATACAGTCGGTATCGTACCGGCTGCAAGGACAAAAAACCTACAAATGAAAATGGAGACTACTATGGAAGAGATGAAAACCATTTACCAGGTAGAAGGAAAATTATGCAAAGACTTTATCGGTCAGATTTCCTACACCGTCTGCCTGGATCAGACTTACGGAGAACTGGATATTGAATTTTCTTTTGGATCGCAGCACTTCCGCCCGGAAGATGTGACCCCGGAACTGAAACAGCGCCTGCTTGACTACTGTAAAAAAGAATATGGTATGGAAGAAGGCACACCGGAGGAATGGGAAGATGTCGTGTATCACGGTATGAAAACCGAGATTCATACCATGGCAACCCTGAATGATACCTTCATCGGCAACATTCACAGACAGCTGACAACCCGACACATGCATTTTACCGCAACAGAAGCTACCGAAGGATGTATCCCACAGCCAGCCATCGAAGGCGTATTAAAAGTAACCATCCTGGTATTTTCCGTACTGCTGGATGACACCAACTACCAACTGACGGTACGCGCACGTTAAGGGAGGAACTTTTTATGTATAAGAGACTGGAATTACACAATCATACCAACGAATCCGACGCAGTATTTACCTGCAAAGAACTGACGGACTTTATGGTGGCAGACCAGGTGGATGCCTTCGCCCTGACTGATCACAACACCATATCCGGACATTGCAAAATTAAAAATTATCTGAAAGAGCATCCACAGCCAATCGCCTTTATCCCCGGCATGGAATATACCACTTATTACGGCCACATACTCTGTCTGAACCTGACCGAGTATGTGCCGTGGGAAAATATCAACAGACACAAGCCGGAACTTCTCTTCCGTGCTGCCCGTGAAAAAGGGGCACTGGTCGGCGTGGCACATCCATATTCCTTCGGATGGCCGTTCGCACAGGGCTGCCGTTTCGAGATGACGATTACGGATTATTCCTGCTGTGACTTCATCGAGATCTTCAACAACCCGGAACCGCTTCACGAAGTCAATGAAAAAGGAGTAAAACTGTGGGAAAATCTGGTGCTTTCCGGTGAAAAACTGGCTGCTACCTGTGGCATGGATCTTCATGGCAACAGCACCCTGCACGGACATTATTCCACCTATATCCAGGGTGAACCGGACGGCGATGTCTGCCGGGAACTCTCCGATGCGATCCACAACCAGCGTACCTGGGTATGCAAGGGACCTCTGTTGGAAGTACATAACGATGGAGAAGCACTCACCTTCACCATCCACCAGACCGGAAAACCGGGATACGAACCACTCATCGGGGATGATTACAAGATCACCCTCCGCACCAAAGATCGGGTCATCACCTGCAACGTCTCCGACCGGATCCCGCTGGCTTCTTTTGCAGAGCATGCTATTATTATCCCGATGCTTTTCGAGAAAGAAACCATTATCGAAAACCTCGTATGTACAAGCCCCGTGATGCATCTGTAAGACACCCTAATAAAAAAAAGCTCCCTGTCAGTTTTTGACATGAACCTGTCAGGGAGCTTTTTTATTATGCTGTCTTATTTTTCATTTTTTTCTGGGATATTCCGTCTGTTGCAAGAATTTCTTTCTTCCCAAGCATGCACACCACCAGCGCCAGGAATGTCATCACTACCCAGCTTCCTATCGTCACGTTCCAGCCTTTCTGTTCTACCAGAACACCGATCGTAAACGTGGATACCGCCGTTCCCACATATGCCATACCGTTCATAAAACCGGACACCGTTGATACCTTTCCGATCGCCTCATAGCGAAGTGGGAAAAAATTGACAAATATCGTGTTAACACCCATCATAGATGCCGTTGTCATCGCAAACAGTACAATGGTCAGGATCATCGAAGTGTCTTTTCCGATCCAAATGCCCGTCAGAGCCAGCACTGCGAGCAGAAACAGCCATACAGCTGCAGCTGTTTCTTGTTTTTTGCATTTCTGATACAGGTACTGCGCCAGATAAGCCCCTGTCAAATTGACGATCGGAAGCATGGTTGTCACCAGAATGGAAAATGCCGGAGATGTGAGGAAAGTCTCCGTAATATACGTCGGAACCCATGTCGTCACTCCGTCCTTTAACATGCCGTGGATGATCACCGGGAATAATACCATCAGGATGCCGAAACCAAGCCATGCCTGTTTTCCTGTATTTGCCGTTCTCGCAGCTGTAGATTCAGCGTTATCCACATCTGCCGTTTCTTCCTCCGGGTTTTTTCCACATTTTTCAATCTTTTCAAACCCAATGATCCAGATAACTGACATCACACACAGACAGATCGCTGCCGCGCCGAACACGGCTCTCCATCCGATCAGCCACATCACAACTGCCGCCAGCAGATACGAAGCCAGCGTTCCTACCACCTGTGAGGATACGATATTGACGCAGAACTTCATCTTCTGTTCCCGGCTCACCATCTCCGCGAAGATCCGAATCACCGGTGGCCAGATCATTGCCTGTGCATACCCGTTGATCCCCCAGACCACTGCCATCGCTCCGAATCCGCCGACAAATCCCATGCACAGATTCGCCCCTGCCGCGATCGCAAGGCCGACAAAAATCATCTTTCCCGGGTGAAACCGGTCACCCAGCATCCCGTTACAGAACTGTCCGATCCCGTAAGCGAAGAAATATACCATACTGATAAATCCTGCCTGGCTTTTCGTCAGAACTGCCTCCTGAATCATCGCCGTCATCGCTGACGAATAATTCAACCGCCCGATATAGGAGGTAAAATAAGCAAACCAGCACAGCAAAAACAACAGCTGCGCATCCCTTGAATTTTCAATTTTTCTCATTTGTTTCATAGTTTCTTTTCCCTTTCCCTCTCTCATGGAATTTTCTTTTCCATGTTTCCCCACTATATCCCTTTCTATCTCTTCTGAAAATAGAAATAACACCGTTTTTCAGTAGATAATTCTACGAAAAACGATATTATTTTTTAAATCTTTTTTTATTTTCTGCTCTCTTCCCGATATTGTAACGGCGTCATTCCTAGATATTTTTTAAATACCCGGAAAAAATACTGGCTGTCCTCATACCCCACTTTTTTCGAGATATCCACTACACTCAGCTCCGAGTGATACAACAGTTCTCTCGCCTGATTGATCCGCAGCTCCGTAATATAATTCACCGCCGACCGGCTCATCTCTTTCTTAAACATCGAAGAAAAATAGTTCGGACTCATCCCATAATGTTCCGCCAGATCATTGACCGTCAGGTTCTCCCCGAAATGCTCCTGAATATAGCCGACCGCCATCTGGATCTTACTTCTGGCATTGGCATCGGTGACACTCTCCGTGGATACACACTCCATCACCATCTCCACAATCTTCTGCCGGATCTCCTGGATCGACTGGATCTGATCCGGAAGATTATAGCTTTGCAGTAATTTTTCAACTTCGCCCGCATTTCTTCCTCTCCGGTCATAGTGATGCAGTAAAATATTCAGGATCCGGATCCACATAATCCGAAGATACCCACTTCCGTATTTTTTCACCAGTTCTTCTGAAAAGATCTCCTGTACCAGATTCTTCACCTTAAAGATCTCATTGTGCTCCATATATTGTTCCAGCAGATGCAGTTGTGATACCGGAAATTCCTGTTCCCCGAGGATCCTGATATCTTCATAAAAGTAAATATTGCCATTGCCATAAATGATCCGCTGTTTCAGTGCTATTCTCGCCTCCGTCGCCGTTTTCGTATGTACCTGACTGCAAGGACGACTGACACCGGTAGTCATATAGATATCCATCTTCTTTTCAAGTACCGAACGCATCCTGAGAAAAATCCGCTCCACTTCCATCCGCAGTTTTTTCGGATCATCCAGCGTAAAGATCGCATACAGCTGTTTCGGATCCGACAGACTGTTCACCATCTGTTTCTCACAGGACGTATCAATCTCATCAAAAATGTTACGGATCGTAAACCGAACCAGCTCATGATCCACCGGACGAAATCTCTCGTGTTCGAAACTTTCCTTGTTAATATGCAAAACCGCCAGATAGAATACCTGCTCACTGCCCCAGCGATCTTTCTCACATCCGCAGATCCTGCATAACTTTTCCCTGTTTATCACACCGAGATCCTGTTCTGCAAACAACCCGTTCAGTGCCTTTTCCTGCTGATATGCCGATTGTTCCCGGTCCATTCTCTTTTTCATCTGAACTTCCTGCCGGATGCTGGCCGTCTGCTCCATCTCCTTATACACCTTGTCAAATGCCTCTTTCAGATCATCGTTGGAAACCGGCTTTAACAGATACGCCTTTACGCCAAGACGGATCGCCGTCTCCGCATAACTGAACTCCGCATACCCACTGAGGACAATAAATTGGATCTGGTTATTTTTCTTCTGCATCTGCTGAATCAGTTCCAGCCCGTCCATATCCGGCATGCAGATGTCCGTGATCACCAGATCGATCGGATGCGCATCCTGGATCCCCAGCGCCATCAGACCATTGTCTGCCTCAAACATCTCATCTACATCAATTCCCAGATACTCGATTCTCGCCCGTAATCCCTGGCGAATCAGTTGTTCATCATCCACGATCAATATATTATGTCTCATTTCCTTCTCCTTCCCTCATGATTGGCAGTTGTATCGTAAAGCGACTTCCCTGATACGGAGTGCTCTCAATGATAATTCCGTACTGTTCTCCGCATGCCAGTTTGATTCTCTGATTTACGTTGCGAATTCCTATATTTTTCTTTCCCTCTACCGGTTTTTCCGTATTGATAAACCGGACGATCTCTGCAACTTTTTCCTGATCCATACCTTCCCCATCATCCTCGATCTGGATATACAGCCGGTCATTCTTCTCAAATGCAGAGATTTCCAATGTTCCGACACTCGTCAGATTCCCAAGACCATGTGAGATTGCATTTTCAACGATTGGCTGCAAAATAAACCTCGGAATATATACATGCGCCGCATCCACATCAATATTATAAAATACCTGAAGCCGGTTTCCGTGACGGATCTCCTGGATAAACATATAGTTTTTAATATGTTTCATTTCCTGCTCCAGAGGCACCATTTCCCCATAATCTTTTCCCAGACTGTACCGGAAGATTTCCCCCAGCTTTCCGCAGATATCACACACGACAAATACCTGCTTTACCGCCGCAATAGAACTGATCGTTTCCAGGGTATTATACAGAAAATGTGGGTTGATCTGCAGCTGCAGATTCTTCAGCTGAGCCTCTTTGTTTTCCAGCTTCTGCACATAACTGGTCTTGATCAGCTGATCCAGTTTTCCGAGCATACGGTTGAACTGCTGATCCAACACAGCGATCTCATCACTTCCTCCGATTTCTTCGCTCACGGACAGATCTCCTGTCTCTGCACGACGGAATTTTCTCACCAACAGTTCCACACGGGAAGAAAAATCTTTACTGTACCAGTAAATCAGCCCGGTCACCGTCACGATCAGAAGCAATAATAGTGGAAGAATCGCCTCGATAATCTCCACCCGTTTCTGCCAGGAGTCCTGGTTATCAAACAAAAACAGCAGATTCAGTCCATACTCTTCCAGTGTCTGACCGTTCACAGTATACGTGGATATCTGTCCGTTGGAATTCGCTCCGTCTTTTCGGTCTGCCGTTTCTTCCCAATATTTTTTTAGAATCTCATCTCCATCATTATTCACTGTCTGATACAAAATCTTTGCATCTTTCCCCTGCCCCTTATACACAATCACATTGTAAGTGGCACTCTCATCATCCTCCGTTGACGCCGGTACAAACAGACGCTTCATTGCCACATCCAGTTTTATTATTCCCAGCTGCGATCGGCTCAGATGTTCCGTATCCAGCTGTTCAATATCCTTCACCAGTGATAGGATCGGTTCTGAATCCTTCAAGGCAAAATAAGAAAACCAGCCATCTTCTTCCGCTTTTTCCTGCAGATACCATACTTCTCTGCTCGCCTGCTGCATCATAGACGCCCGACTGCCATATACCTTGCAATTTTGCACTCTGGAATACACCATGCAGTTTCTCACTTCACTCTGCATCTCCAGCAAAAGAGAGTTGTCCACCTCTTTGCTGACCAGTTCTCCTCTATCATACGGATTCAGCTTTTCATCCGTCAGTGTATTCAAAATCACCGTATTATTGGCGATTACTTCCAGACTGTTTCGGTACTGTTGCAGTTTTTCCTCAATATTTTTCATATACTGAGAAGTAATCTGCTCATGATAATCCTTCGTCTCTGTCTGTGCCGTATTGTCCAGCTTATAAAATAAAAATATACTGATAATCAAAATCGGCACCAGACTGGTAAGCAATGAAAATACTATCAGCTGTACAAAGATCGATTTTGAATGTATGCCTTTTCCTCTCATCCTGTGCTCCTGTTTTTTTATTCTGATTTTTCATATACATCTTAACGTAGAAAAATCCACTGTTGCAATAGAAAAAACTATCACCCACAGTGGATTTTTCTACGATTCAATTATTGCAATCAAATTCTTATAAACCTTATAATCAGAATATACCATAATAGCATAACGAAAAACACCGGAACCCTGATTTCTCAAGTGTTCCGGTGCCCCTGCCAAGGAGTCGAAGCGACGGGATTCGAACCCACGACCTCTGCGTCCCGAACGCAGCGCTCT